>JAAHTH010000433.1_pt2 | contig 27034 bp, 34 predicted proteins | sample 6116091 | NCBI WGS metagenome assembly JAAHTH01 (sample SAMN13939990, study PRJNA603662) | sponge metagenome | isolation source: marine sponge | host: Mycale hentscheli | place: New Zealand | collected 2006
CACCAGTTTGACCACTAGCACCAGCAGCACCAGTTTGACCAGTTTTACCAGTCCCACCAGTAGAACCAGCGACACCAGTTTGACCAGTTTTACCAGTCCCACCAGTTTGACCAGTTTTACCAGTTCCACCAGTAGAACCAGTGACACCAGTTTGACCAGTTTGACCAGTCCCACCAGTTTGACCAGTTTTACCAGTTCCACCAGTAGAGCCAGTGACACCAGTAGAGCCAGTGACACCAGTAGAGCCAGTTACACCAGTAGAACCATCGCCAGAACCACCGCCACCAGCAGGACCAGTAGGGCCAGTTGCTCCAGTTTGACCAGTTGCTCCAAAGCCAGTTGCTCCAGTTGCTCCAAAGCCAGTTGCTCCAGTTGCTCCAAAGCCAGTTGCTCCAGACACACCAGTAGAACCAGTAAAGCCAGTAGAACCAGTTACGCCAGTAGAACCAGTTACGCCAGTAGAACCAGTTACGCCAGTAGAACCAGTAAAGCCAGTAGAACCAGTGAAACCAGTGAAGCCAGTAGAACCAGTTACGCCAGTCGCTCCAGTTTGACCAGTAGCACCAATAATTTTACTACCGTTGTAAACTAAATCGTCATCTCCATCGGTTCCAAGAGTGTTACTACTACCATCGTCTTTAGTAAAATGAACACTTGAAGGGGCAATATAAAGATGTTTTATTCTTTTAACAGTGCTGCCTAAAGAAGAAGAATTGTCAACTTGAGGTAAAAAGTCAGTAGCGATACTTCCTGTGCTAATACCACTCGCATCCCAACCAGTTATATTAGAAAGCGTTTTACCGTCTACATTAAGATTTCCACTAACATCTAATCCACTCGTAAGAACTACATTACCAGTGAACTTAGTTGTAGGCATTGTTATCCCAATGGTAGGTCCATCAACTGGCCCCAATTCAATTGGAAATCCAGTTCCTCCAGAAACAAAATTAAGACTGTCTGGCCCTAAGTATAAATCTTTTACAGTTTTAGTAAGACTGCCTATGCTATAAAGATTACCAGAAGCAGGTAAAAAATTGCCTGATCCATCCTCATCCCAAAAAGTTCCTAAAGAGCCAGTTGCACCTGTTGCACCAGTATTACCTGATCCTGTAGCTCCAGTAGCACCGCTATTACCACTCGCTCCACTAGCTCCGCTTGCTCCACTATTGCCAGTAGCACCAGCCGCTAAAGTTCTTATGTTTACTAAACCTCCTGCATTAGACGTAAGAGCGGCATAATAATATAAAGTGTCAGGGGCATCTAAAGGAACCGTAAAGGTAGTAATTAAGCTACTTCCAGAAGTACCACCATTATTTGAAACTCCAGAGCTATAAACGCTTCCACCATCGTGGACTCCATCATCAGTAGTAGAAAAACGTATATCAAAATTAAAGTTACTTGACGCAGTTTGATTAAATGTATAACTAAACCCTCTTACCAAAGAAATTGTAGCCTGAGAGCCTCCATCTAAAACCAATTTGTTTCCTACTACGGTAACTGTAAAATCATGAGATATTGCTTGAGGACCAGTTGCTCCAGTTTGACCAGTTTTACCAGAAGCACCAGTTTCTCCAGCACCTGTAGCACCTGTAGCACCAGTCACGCCAGAAATACCACTTGCACCAGAAGCACCAGAAGCACCAGAAGCACCACTATTTCCTGTTTGACCAGTTGAGCCGCTTTCTCCTTGTGGACCAGGTAGAGATGGACCTGTAGCTCCAGTTTGACCAGTTTTACCAGTTACTCCACTTTCGCCTTTACCAGTTGCGCCAGTTGCGCCAGTATTTCCCGTTTGCCCTTGCGGTCCTTGTAGCCCTCCTGTACCTACATTAGTAGACCCTCCTGAAGAAGCAGATACAGAAATACTTTGCCTACCTGTTACTGTTACATTAACTGCCATTTTTAGGTGTCCGTGGTAGTAGCTTCAGGATAGACTTTTATTTTGCCTTCTATTATGTTTTCTGCGTATGTACCGCTGTATAGTTCTAAATTATAAAAACCTTGGCAAACTGGAAGAGCGGCGGTATCAGCAGCTAATACTTTCAAATTAACTATACCGCTAGTAGGAACTCCTGTATAAGGACTTAGGTTTACTAAAGTTCCAGTGTCGCCATATCTATGTTTAGCTCTAGCTCTAAGTTGGTATTGATTTAAATCAATAGGAGAACCCGCGCTATCAGATAGGTTAAAAGTAACAAAGAACTCTGAACCTTGTGTAATATTTAAATCATAGCTGGTAGCCATAACAAATATTACACTTTTTTAATGTTTTTACGAAATACTATCTTCCCTCAGAAAGAATCTTTAGTACTTCTGCTGAAACTTCAGGTACGTCTTTTTTATCTTCCAAAGGTTTCTGGTAAGCGGAGGCATATTTTTGAAATTCTTTAATCAAGCGTTTCGTTAATTGCTCTCTATTATCAACAGGTACAATTCCTACGTGAGCGGCATGAGCGAAAATGTCAGATTTACCCATACCGTCTATAGCTTTTTGATACTCGTCTAGATTCAAAGTGCCATATTTCATCATACCAGTGTCACCCCAAACCTGATCAAGAGTAGTGGGTTGAGTATTTTCGACTTTACCGTGAGCCTGAGACATTCCTTCAACGCTTTTCTTTTTTCTTTTAGCCATACTCAAACTTACACGCATTTAGCGTTAAAGGGAAATAAAAATAACAAAAAAACCAACAAAAAAACCCCCGCCCGAAGGCGGGGGTTGAGGAACATTAGTTAACAGCGACGGATTAAGAAGCGTCAAGCATGATACCACCAACAGCGCGGCTGTCGAGCATCACACGGCCCTCTTCCAAGGAGCCATAGAAGCCTTGTTTATCCATGCGATTAATCGCAAATTGCTCGTCAGGGATAGCTTGGAAAGTACTTCCAGTATCTGCATTACGAGCGATAGGACGAACAAATGCACCCTTACTGTTATCGACACCAACCAAAATTTGGTCAGCGCCAGGAGTAAAGGTAGCTTTGCTAGTATTATCGTGTTTAGCGTAACCACCGCCGACAGCAAAAGTACCAAACAAAGTGTTGTACTTCTGGCCAACGCCCAGTTCGTTCAATTCGGTAATATTGATTCCGAATATCTCCTGAGTACCACCACCAGCGTAAATCTTCGCACGCTCGGAGTCAGGAAGATCAGTAGCGGTTCTACCAGCATTGTTAGTTTCGCCACCAACAGCATTGTAAGCAAAGCTGCGGATGTCACCCTTTACTTCAGGACTAACATACAAGTCAGTTAAACCTCTGCTATAAGCATCAGCAGGAGTTCCACCAGCAAACGAATCGTTAACACGCTTCATGCGAACCACTAAATCATTTAAACCACCAAGGGTGAAAATGGTTTTACCAGCTTCGCGAACAACGTGTTGGAACGCAGTACCGTCTACATCAGTAGAAGCTTCAGCTAATCCCTTAAGGACTACAGCCCAAGCGTTACGCTCTTGCTTAACAAGAACCTCTTGAGCCATACGCTCGACTGCTTTGCTAACTACGTCCAAGCGAGCCTTGCGAGCATAACGCTTGTTGAAGCTAACAGCAGAGTCAAGACGGTAAGTAGAAATTTTCATTTCTGACAAACCTTCAACATGAGAGGTGGGAAGACCACCAGCCATGTTTTGACTCCACACAGTCACGTAACCTGCGCCTTCATTGTAATAAAGGTCAAGCGGGTAACTTGGGCTATCGTCTTCGTCGTAGGGAGCGTCCACAAAGATCGAGGACGCGGTAGCAGCTTGGTAAATCACCTCTTGCACTACTGGGCCTAAAAAGGCGGCAAAGGCTTCGGAAGCTTCTCTCGCTACAGCGGGGTCTTTAGAACCCATTGCGCGAATAAGTTCTACCTGTTCGGGAGTATTTTTTAATTGTAATCTCATTTTAAATTTCTCCTAATATTAGAGGTCCAGTTTAATGAGTACGACTCCATCGGCATCTTTTGCACCAAGAGCTTTACCAACTTGAACAGCACTACCAGCAGAGCCAGTACTGATTTCACCATTGGCAGCACCATAGATGGCAGTACCTCCAACTGGAGTTTGAGCAGCTAATGTAGCACCGCTATAAAGGAAAACACCTTTAGTGCAAACAGGAACGGCTTGACCGCTTAAAGCGACTTCCATTTCTGCGGCTTTGCGCGGATTAAAAACAAGCTTCTCACCGTTTTCATCTTCTTCTTTCACATCATGAAGTAAAATACCGAGCGGCGTAGCTGCTAAACCAGCAACTTTAACCGCAGCATTTACACCATAACGTTGAGAAACAGTGTTATCGTAAGAATTTCCAACAGCACCGAGCATATCAATAGGCTCCGCGTCGGATTTCCAACCATCTCCCTCGACTTGTACAAGAGTACCGCGATTTACGGGAATGGTTCCGCTGAATTTATACAGATTAATTACGTTATGTTCGTCGTAATCTCTGAATGGTCTTAATGTAGGCATATTTTAATTCTCCTAAAATTATTTAAGTTCAAAACCTTCATTCAAAGAAAAAGCTCCCTTGTACTTATCATACAAAGTAGGTTCTTCTGCGTCTGAAGTTGTGGGGATATCAACAGTGGCTTCAGATGCATTATCTAATGCATTTTCGACCACTTCTTCGACTTGAGCGTCTTCTTCTACTTCTTCAGAAGCTTTTGCGTCCTTTTTAAAGTCCACTTCTCCTTCTTCGTCGGCAGTTTCTTTACGCTTTGGTCCCTTACCATGATGACCTTTCTTCTTACGGTCAGCGTCAGGAATGTCACCCTTGTTGCCGCCATATTTTTGGCGACTCAAGAGAACTTCCATCTTCTTGGCGTAAGACTCAAAGTCTTCATCGTTCATGTCTTTGATGTCGCTAGCGATAATTGCTCGATGATCATCATCAAGCTCATACTCAGCGTCAAAAGAAGCCATGCGTTGGTTAAATCTTTCTTCAGCCTCTCTAGCGGCCACTTCAGTCTTGATTTCTTCAAGAGAATTATTAATTCCATCGAAGTCATCTTTGAGCTTGGAGTGTTCGTCAACAAGTTGCTGATGTTCGTCACGAGTAGCCTTGAGCTTATCTTCAATCTCTGCTTTTTCAGCGACAAATTGCTCAGAGGCTTTTTGAAGCTCCTGCTCAATAAAGTCCGAAACAGCAGAAGCTGATAACTCCTGTAGGTTCTCGTCTGTGATGTCTTTTAATGACTTTATTTTATCCATAACAGATTCCTTATTTGATTTTACATTTTTTTCTGCCGATTGTGAACAACTTTTTGCTATTTTTTCGGTTTTTTCGATTTTTTCTTCAGCTTTAACTGATTGCTCGTTTTTAGTAATTGCCACCCCTTTAACATCAGCAGCAGGATTTTCAGTCAAACCAATCCCCAAAGGTAAAACGTTATTGATGACTTGTCTATAAATACTTCTGCCATCTTCTAGTTTTCCTGAACCTCCAAAAGCTCTTAGAGTACTTTTCACCTCTTCGACTTTATCAAAATCACTTATAACTTCAGCATTTGCTATATTTTTATCGTCATCGCTTAAAACTATTATATTATAATCGCTAAAGCCTAATTCCCAACTAGCCGAAACTTTGAGATAACTTTCGCTAGTAGGATCACTAGCTTCTTCAATAATATCAGCCAAACGAGAGCTAACCACCTTCCAAACTACTCCCCCTAGAGTAATATTAAATGGACCTTCTAAATCTTTAATTTCTTCGGCTTTTAGAATCTTATCGGTTCCAAATTCACTAAATCCAGCATTTAAGATTACCCCGACAACACGCTCTCTGTTGTGTTCTATATTTATAGGTTTATTAACAAAATGATCAGCTATAGACAGGGCAGTTTTAGTGTCTACTACGTCTCCGTTCTTGTTAACGCGATTAGCTACACAAGCATTGAAAGCAATTGGAAGTAGGTCTATATTCTTAGAGGTATCAACATTTGGAATAAAATCGCCTACCTCAACCAAACTCGCCATAGCTAGGTATTCGTCCTTCTCTTCGGAAACCAAAGGTTTTACCGTAGAGCTAAATATAGTAGTATATTTAAAATCTTTAGACATAATAAATTCTTTGTTAGAAAGTTACACTTAAAATAAGCTTTTAGTAAGAAAAACGAAAATCTAATTTATTTTCTCTTCCGATATATAGCTCTTCTAAGCTTCTCACATTAGAAGTAATATTGTGGGATTTAATCTGGTCTTTGGCAAATTTTATATTTTCTTCAGAAGGAATTACATCTTCTTCTAGATTATTTTTTAAACGTGCATTCACAGAAGCCAACCCCCACTCTTCCTTACTATACTCAGACTCTTTGGAATAAACTTCCTCAGAATTGAAAAAAATATCTTTTAAGTCTTTTAAAGAGACTTTTTTCTCAGAAGAGACGTTGAAGTCACGCCTTTCATCTTTCAAAATTTTTAAAATCTTTATTGAAGAGTCTATTGTTTGTTGCTGTTGCTTGGCCTCTTCCAGCAAACTTAAAGAGACTTCTATGTTTACGGACCGCGCTTCATCGCGTTCCATACTACTCCAATTCTCAAAGTCTAGTTTGTCTAAGGCCATTATTTAATAAAAGATTGTACCAGAAATTACACGAAATTTAGCTCAATGGTAATAAAAAAACAATTTATTTTTAAATAAAAAAACCGCCCCGAAGGGCGGCTTGCTTTTAGAGAAATAATTTATCTCGTAGAGGATTACTTCTTTTCACCGTCTTTTAGTTCAGCGGTAGGAAATGGTACTGAAACGTCTACGAGAGGAGCAGTTGCCTGAAGGCCGCTCTTATCGAGATCGACGCTCAACCAAGCATCCTTGTTAGCAGCACCCCCTACAGTAACAGAGGGGAGTTTCTGCATAGACGAACATCCAAGGCCCAGTAAAAGGGCAGTACCGACTAGTAGTGTATATGTTTTCTTCATGTTATGAATTGAGTTGATAATAGATGGTTTATAGAACTAAGTCAACAAAAGTTTTAGTCTTCTACTGGAATTCCTCCAGCATACCAACCTTCTGGCAACTTAACTTTATTTTTGGAAAGAACCCATTCGCCATCTTTCTGTATATAGACTTTTCCAGAAACATCTGGTCCAATACGTACTAAATTAGCTTGGGTATCAACAAACACGACGCGAGTTGATCCGCATCCAACTAAAAACAAACTAATCAGAATTAGAATTAGAATCTTTTTCATTTTTCATCTTCTTTTCTTGTTCTTGTATTCTTTTTCTCCATCTATCTTTTAGGTCTTTGGGCGTAGCATCTGCATCACTAGCTTTGGTATCTTTTTTTACCTCTGCCGAAAGCCACTCTAGAAGAGCCTTAAATAATGCAGTTAACCAAGCCATTTTAAAACATTACTGTTTTTTAGCAAGACCTCTAGAAATGGTATAACCCAAAGCTGCGGCAGCAGAACAGATAAATCCAAAAACTTTATCTGCGTTTGAAGCACCTTCTGGGTCCACGACACCCGCTCCCCATGCTAATGAGCATAAAGTTACCGCAAGTGTAATCCAGAATTCTGTTGACTTATATCCTGGTTTTGTTTCTTTGTTATTTGTAGCCATAATATTTTTTATTATTTATTTATTGTATGTCTGCTAGTTTTTTCAATTCCTCAAATTTATCTTCAGGGCTAGCTAAACCTCCAACAGCACTGAATACCGTAAGATTAGGTTTGTCACCACTATAGATGCCTCTGTGAACAATACTATTCGGTTTTAGCATCCTAGATAATTGATCAAATGCATCATCTAGATTTTTTTGAGGAATATTGTTTAACTGTTCAGTGCCTCCTATTATTACTCCAGCAGCAGTATTGCCAGAGCTTAAATCGACTCCACCAGTTAAAATATTATTCTTTAAATTTTCTCTCACGGCTCTTGAGATAGCCACGGAGTCTTTCCAGTCTTGAACGGGAGATGCTCCAAAAACAATCAAACCTGAGTCTAGAATGTTTCCATAATCATTAGAGTCAAAGGCTGAGTAGGTACTATCTTTAGCTGAAGTGTGATTGAACAAATGGAAAAGCCCAGCCATGCTATGATTAGCGACTTTCCAAAACTCGGCAACCGTTAAGTTAGGGTAAAGACTTCCTACTTTTTCGTTGTCTATGAGAATAAGTGGAGACACTAATCCGTCTTCAACCATAGAGTAAGCTCTCTTAAGAGCGTTAAGAGCGTTCGCATTTACTCTTTTACCTTCAGAGTATTTAGGTAAAGCTAAAATTAAACCTACTTTTTTAGATTTAGATTTTATAGTGCTTTGCATCTCGAAAGCTGTATTAACTAGAGGTTCCATCGTACCGCTTCCAGTTCCTCCACCGCCTCCAATGCAAACATAGATTCTATCTACGTCATCACCAAAACTTCTCCTCATAAAATCAAGAACATCTTCTCTTTTCTCTTCGAATTTTTTTTGAGCTACAAGAGGGTCTTTACCAGCACCGCCTTCTCCAAAGCATAATTTATTTTCCAAAGAGATAGTGTTTAGGTCTTGTTGAGCGGTATTAATAGCAGCTATGCGTCTATAACCCAAAGAATGAAAAGTTTCAGCTATACGAGAGCCTCCTTGTCCAGAACCTATAAAAGCATTTTTAAAAGATACTAAGCACTCATCCTCAACTACTTTTTTAGTCTTATCTTCTTCTATCTGAGGCGGCAATAAAATATCTGGCATTGCTATGTCAACGCCTTCACCATACAAAGATTTTACTTCGTTTTCTTTTTGAGACGGAGATTCTTCAGCCTCATTATTTAAGGACTCTTCCATAATTATATTAATTAAATTTTGCTGGCTAAAAGTAAACTGGCTAGATAGAAATCAATGTCATGCTCTTGAGTCAATGCGTAAATTTGCTTAACTCTTTTTTCGTCTTTGTCTGTTGGGCTAGTAACATATTCTTCTGTCTTTTCAAGCCAATTTTCAGGAAGTTCGTTAGCTACAATTAAATTAGTTATATCTACTGATACTTCTTTTTGCTTTTTATTTAAGCGTTTAATCCCGTGAAATGAACGTAATTTAGATTGAACTTCTTTTTCTAGTTTCTGAGCTAAAATCATATAGTCTTTAATTTTAGAAAAGTCGAATTTACTTTCTTCTTTAGCTTCAGTACTTTCTTGAGGAACACCGCTTGTTCCATTGGGGCGACCAGCCTGTTTGGGTGGCTGTGGCTTTTCTGGCTGTTTTTTATTAGACTTAGCTGGAATCGGAGGATTCTTAGCTCCACCTATTACAGGCTCATAGTAGCCTTGATCTCTTAATTCTGAAAATTCTTTTTGAGAGTCGAGAGATTCGTCTTTATCGGGAAGTCTATTAGTTTCTAGCGCACCAACTACTTCTTCTGCCGTCAAAACACCTAGTTCATAAAGGCGAGTATATATTCTCTCTTTAGCTGGGTTATCGCTCAAAGTAATTTCGTCAAAGTAAGGGGTTGGATAATTTTTTAACCCTAATGTTTTAGCTATTCTTTTTATTTCTGGCTTCAAGAAATTATTCACGAAAGCCTGTCTTCCAGCGTGTAAACGAGATAAAAACAGTTCTACTTTGCTAACTAAATTTGCAAACTTTTCGCCTCCGACTAAAATGTTATTAAGTCCTAAATTTATGTCTCTATCAAAGACTTCATATTTTTTAGGGTCCATCAACTCGGAAATTTTAGGGACTACAAATTCTGCTTTCGTAGTATAATCAGAAATTAAAACTCTTCCCACAGACTCGTTTTGGAAAAGTTGTTGCATCGCTGCTAGATTACGTTGGTTTATACCTCCCTTTTCAGGGTCTGTACCCATAGTAACTAAAAGAATGGCTTGCTGCATCGTCCTTGCGATAGCCATATCCATTTTTTTAAGCTCTTGTTTAAAATTTAAATCTAATAAAACGGGATACCCCATAGGAACCGCAAAAGGCTCGTAATCTTGTTTTTTATAAAAAACAGGAATAACTTTGTCAACGGTTAAAGGAATTAGTATCGATCCAGTCCCTCTTCCTTTTTTAGTCTTTAAAGAATCTCTTACGTCTTTGGGTAACGACTCAAGCAACTCTTGATCTTCTTCGGTTACAGGATTCAACAGTCTTTTTAACTCGTAATTACTTAAAATTTTATAGTAAGAAGGTTCAGCAAAGTTTAAAGAGCCAGTTAATCTAAGGTCAGCGGGATTTAAGAATAGATACTTTGAAGGTAGCAATTTTTCTTTAGCTTCTAATTGGGTACTCAGACTATCCGAACTAAAAGTTTGTGTTATTTTTTTAACGTCAGCATCGTTCATCTTAGAATCTAGCCGATACACGAATACGTTCCCTGACCTGTAATACTCCCTAAAAAACTGATCAGTAATAGAGTTTATATTTATTTTTTTAAAATAAGCTTCGAAAAACTCTCTAGATTTTTTACTAGCTCCTTTGAAATAAATTTCGCCATTAGAAAGCTCCGTCATTAAATCGATTACATTTCTAAATTGAGCGAAATTATAATAAGCTTTTTGGCAAAGAATTACCGCGTCTCTGATTTCTAAGAGCGAATTATTGGCGTAATTAACAGAGTATTTCCAAGGAACTAAACCGTCTTCTATATTTTTATACCCATCTGTGCGGTGTATATCTGCGGATACATTCCTTCTGCTGCGCGTCTTGGTCGAGCTAAGATTAGCGGTAGATTCGTAAGCCATCAAAGGTGTTATGTCTTTGTTGGCTTTTGAGCTTTCAGCGTTCTCTTGGGATTTTTTCCTCATTTTCTAAAAAAATATTACACTATTTATATCATTCTAGGAACAAAAGTATGAGAAATCTCTTCTTTTTGACTCTTAGCGTCATTGTAGCATTTTAAAGCCCAATTTGCCAGCATCAATGCCGTATAGTTATCTCGTCTAGCTCTGTTTACCGAGGTGCTTCTTTTCAAATGCTGCGGCAAATCAAAGGTTTGTGTTCCTTTTGCTGTGCTTTTAACTTCTATCAAGGCGCATTGTTTTTTGGCTTGATAAACTAGTACGTCTTGTATTTCTATTAAATCTCCCGTCGTATTAACATCTTGGCCGATTAATTTTAAATTTAAATTCAAAAAAGCCTGTTTATTGAAAGACTCTCCATGAGCCGTAGTTCTTGAGGCAAACCATATTTTTTTATGATCTATACAGGCTTGTAAATGCTCATTCGCCTTTCTTATAAACTCGCTTGTAAAATTCTGCTTAAAACAGATTTTATGGTTTTCTAGATTTCGTTCAAGCTTTAATTTTCTAATTTCTTTAGAGTAATCAATTCCCTCTTTAATAGAGTCAAAGTTTATGAACTTTAAATTAATACCTGCGTCTTTAAATAAATCGGATTCATTGCAGCTATCCAAGAATTGATACCCTGCGTTATCAATACATATCATATCTACTTGGAAGTTGCTCATTATGTAATACATATAAGAGATATGATCTTTAAGGTCGCCTCCCGCTACAGCGTAGTTGTGAACCAATGTACCTTGCCCAGTCTCCTCATCTATTTCTAGAACCGCTATAGCAAAGTGGTCAGAGCTTGGGCTATTGCTAAAACTAGGGTCAATTCCTAGAATGTATTTAGCTGCTTTGTTCCCTTTGATTAGAGTAGTAGGATAATCACCATCGGCAATTGTGCATTCATGCATTTTCTTTGCACTAAAGTAGGAGTCTGAGCCATCAGTGAATTCGGCGCAATACTCCCGAAGAAAAGAGGAATGGGAAGCTCCTCCGTTTTGAGCTTCTTCGATTACCGTTTTATCTATCATTTCTTCAGGTAAAGCTTCGTAGCCTAATTGAGATATAAAATAAGATGCATCGGATTTTTCCTCTGAGTAAATTTTGCTAGACCAATCTTTGTAAGTTTTATATAAATTTTCGAATGTATATGAAGCTGAAGATAAAGCTATCATTTTAGAGGTATTCTCGAACTCCATTCTGTCGCTCTCCTTCATTTTTCCTTCTTTTATTAATTGATTTTCTACCTCTCTTACCTCTAATCTCTCTTTCATATTTTGAGGAGCTACTAAGAAAGGCATTAAAACCGTATTAACTAATTCTTCTGGAAGAAGTAAAAACTCATCCAATACTAAAATGTTTGCACGAAAACCTCTAATCTTTTCGCCGTTCAAAGGGATAGCTGTTATAGTCCCACCGTTTATTTCCCATTCATACTGATCGTTCCGCTTAGAAGGTCGGGCCGAAAAAGCTTGGGCTAAAAGATTTGCGCCTTTGGATTTAACTATCTTTTCTAAATTATTAAATATAAAACGAGCAGTACGGAAAGTCGGGCCAGCGATCAGAATCTTTGTTCCTGGTTCAAAAATACACTGTAAGAAACAAAATACAGAAGCTATAAAAGTCTTACCGCAACCACGACCCCAAACGCACATAGAAAAATTTCTATTCATCATTCCTTTGAGCGTAGCTTCTTGATAAGCCGCCAATTTTATTCCCGAAATTAATTCTGTAGTAAATCCAAGATTAGCTCGTAAGAATTTAGCTAATGAAATTTTTGCTTCTTTATCGTCTAGCTCGCCCTTGAGATCGAGAAATTGCTTGTTGAAGTTAGTACTCTCGAACTTATACTTTTCAGGAGAATAAATCATTACGTATTTAAAGCTTGTCGCCCTTACAGTATTTTTTTATCGTAAGCTAGTTGTAAATCTGTTTTTTTATAGAAGCAGCCGCTTGAGAATATTTTTTCAATTACTCTAACCGATTCCTTCCTTCCGTTCACAAAAAGAAATTGTATATGATCATATTTCTGGATCATTCCTCTAACTTTGTGAAAAATATACTCAGGAGTAGCTTTTATTTTTTTAGAGATATGAGGTTGATACTGAAAAGACAAAGCACGAGTCAGATTATCTTCTACTACTATAATTAAATTAGCCTTATCTTCTTTAGCTCTTTCTATTTCTCTGCAAAACCTATCGTGATTCAATACGCTAATAGTGGAAATAAAATCCGCAAGAGTTTTTCTCTCGATATAACAGTTACAGGTAAGTCCTCTATTACTGAGGGCATAATCTCCATATTTCAAAGCTTTAAGCTCGGACTTAAAGTTAAACTTAAGAGGCATTTGTTCCCTAGTGTCTATGTAGACCTTCAAGTCCTTATCTACGTTTTGAATGTCGCTTTGAATTATTTCGCTAGTATTTTCGTATTTATTTTCTAGCCCTATACGTCTGCATAAATTATAATAACTTTTAAAGTGCTTTTCGTAAGTAAGAATAGACGGAAGCATTAAAGTCCTTAGCTCTACTTGGCATGGCGAATATGTTAAATCTTTTTTGTCTTTGCGTTTTATCAATAAGTCTTTTAAATACTTTTTAGCTTTTGTAGGACTTTGATCTTCTATCCATTTTCTTTGATTCGCTCTAGAATTAAAATCAGATTCAAAATAATGTTGTTTATTTTTAAATTTTATTATTTTATTATCATAAAGGTCATGCCTAGGAAAATGTTTTTGATAATATTCTACGACCCTTAAGCTATGAGCTTTTAAGTGAGAATGAAGTTGTCTTTCAGTATCGAAAGATTTTCCACATTCCTTGCAAACAAATTCTGAAACTACTTTATCCATTTAATATTTCTTCTTCGCTTATTCCTAAAATTCTACATTTAATTTCATCCATAGAAGACAAATTATCCACCTCTTCTTTCACGGACCCTTTCCTTATTTCAGCAAGTTTTATCATCTTCTTTCTATTCTCTTCGCTTTTCCACATTTCGACTAAATTTAAAATACTTGCGCTGTCGTCCTGTCTCTTCTTTAATCTATCGCTCCTTTTTTCTTTTAAATCGTTTAATAATGTTTGTTGTCTTTTCACGCACTGATTATATTCTGTTTCTACCTTTCCAATTATCTCGACTAAAGCCATAGAAGCTCTACCGTCACTCTCGTCCATAGATTGTCTAAGAAGGATATTTAAATCTTCTTTTCTTCTTTGTATGTCTGCGGAAATAACAACTTCGGATGACAGTATTATGTATTGATCTACCTCTTCTTCAGTTAAGTCAAACTTATCGTGGGTATACCTAACGAACGTAGACTCGAATAAAGTCTGGTCTAACTCCGTTTGATAAGAGTTAATCTGATGTAAAAATCTAAAAGTGTTAACATAGTTAATTAAGCTTTCTACATTCCTTTTATCTTGCGGTCTTAATTTCTCTTTATCGAAAGCGTCTTTAACATATTTTAAAACTCTATACGCCATTTTATCGAATGTTCTTGGCGGCTTATATTCTTCCCTAACAGGTACTTCATTTGGCTCTGGCTCGAACGCTTTAGATGCATCAAGCGTGTCTATGTATTCCTTTACCGTTATTGACTCTATACTTAAATTTGTAAGAGTATTATCCTTAAATAAAACTTTAGCGACTTCGACAAAAGTCATTAAAGTATAATTGTTTTTTATAAACTCTTTTTGCTCTTCGGTTAGCTCTAGTCTCTGTTTTTTATCGTAAGTCGATGTAGTTTTAGCTTTTAAATCGCGAGAAGCCAGAAAAGACTTAACCGTTCTTCCTTCTTTACTCCTACCGTCTAGATTCTCAGCTTCAGGAAACGCTAGTTTAGTCAACTCCGCTAGGGAAGGAGGGTTTTCTTTGTTTTGATTCCAACGCTCTAAAATAGATTGTTTTTGATTTTCATTCAGTTCCATAGTCAGAAATGTCAAAAGAGTTACTGGATAATAATTTTTTGGCTTTTTCCAAAATTGATTTTTGAATATTTTTTATTTGTTTGTATCCTGGTTTTCTATCTTTTTCAGAGGTTTTATAACCCATTAATTTCGCGGTTTCTTCTTCTGATTTATTCTCTATGTATAATAAAATATATACTTTTCTTTCTAAAGGTTTTAATTTTTTCGTTATTTCTTTGTGGAATTTTTTTAAAACAAATTCGAAGTCTAAAGGGTTTTGATTTTCTCTCCTTTGTATTTCATGGGCGTGACTTTCTAAAGGCAGAGTTATCTTTAAATTGTGAGCAGACTCTTTAGTCTTTTTCCATTTTGCGTAAAGCGGGCATTCTACCGACTCTTTCCCGTATATTAAACACAGATTGTTGCCTTCGTAAGCAGCGCATTTTAAGCATGGTCTTGTGTAGTTCGAATAATTATTTCTTATTAAATTTTTTATCTGGTTTGATATTATTCGGTTTAGCCAAGGTTCTAAAGGTTGAGAGGGGTCATATTGCTGCCATTTTTTAAAAAGGTGTATTCTTATAATTTGAGACACATCATCATAGTCCATCCAATTTAAAGATTGGAGCTTCCACTTAGCCCTCCTTTTTCTGATTTCATTGTCGATTATATCTATCGACTCTTCGAAGGTAGGCTTTTTCTTGGGTCTACCCCGTTTTTTAGCCATTTGGTTTTATGGCTCCAGCTTCCTTTTTAAAGTCTTCCATTATCTTTTTATCGGAAGGTTTACGGCCTCTAGGGGCTTTTGGCTGGGGTCTAGCAGAAGGAGGCTCCTCAGAAGTTCCTACTATATCACCTAATTTTTCAGGTCCAGAGGAATAAACTTGAGTTTCTACTTGGAGACCTCCTTGAAGTTCAGGCACAGAAGAGACTTCTTCCTCTTGTACTTCTAAAACTAAAGAACTAGCTTTAGATTGTACTTCGGGAGTGACGGGACGCGGAGTACCAGTATGACTTGGCTTTCTAAAATCTTCTCCGCACTTTTGGCAAAAATTAGGTTTAGCAGAAGTGTAATGATTAGCGTGACCACAACTAGCGCAATATATCTTTAAAGATGCCATAGTTTTTAGATGTATTAGTTAATTATTTATTTAAGTTAAAATGAAAAAGCCTAACCAAAGATTACACGAAATAAACGAGCATCTTGAAAAAATTTTAGATTTATCTTACCCTTTATGCAAGTCGGACGATTTAAGGGTGCAAAAAATATCTAACGAGATAAATAATAAAAGCTATATTTTCCTCAAAGAAATAAAGAAAATCATTGATTCTTAAGAATAATATCCTTATTATAAATCGATGAAAATATTTACAGATCGAAGCTTTAGTATCGTAGATCGCGGTTATTTAAAGTCGTAAGCTTATGCTTGAAGAAGAAGTTCATGTTCACAGGCTTGGCGCGATGGGCGATATAATCATGAGCTTATGTGCCGTAGCTAATTTGAGAAAAAGATATAAAAAAATAATATATCACACATCCCAGCATCAAAAAAATATACTTGAAAATTTTTTACTTAACTTCGTAGATAAAGTGGTTTCAGAAGAAGAAGTTCCTTGGGGAGAGGAAAATTTTGTAAACTTTTATGGTTACAGACCACCTCATCCTCTGTTTAGAGATTTTCACTTAATCGAGGATTTCTGCGATGAAGCTGATGTTAATTTTAATCTGGAAATACCCGCTATTAATTTACCTCCTCGCCCGTTGGAATATTCACTTGATGAAGTTAAAGGTGAAAAAAATATAAATATCACAGTTCAATCTACCGCAGGTTGGTCTAGGTATAAAGAATACAGTAAATGGGACGAAGTTATAAATTTAGCAAAACAGCAAAGCCATAAGTATAAATTTTTTCAAATTGGTGGGCCAGATGACAAAGTTTTAGAAAATATTGACGGCTCCTTTCTGGGAAAATCTTTTGATGAAAATCTAGCCGCTCAAGCTCATGCAGATTTACATTTAGGCATAGATTCATCTTTCCAGCATACAACTAATTTAAACTGGGTAGAAAAAAAGAAGACGAAAGCGATTATATTTTTCGGATCAACTCATCCTGAAACTTTTGGCTATAAAAATAATGTTAATATTTTTGCTGATTTAAAATGTCAGCCCTGCAATCGAGAGAATAAGGATATGACTATAAATAGTAATGTTCCTACTACAGAATGCCCATTCTTAAAAAATAACGAAGCTCTTTGCAGTAGAAAAATAACACCAGATTTAATTGTAGAATATATAAAACTATACACGTAGATGAAAACTTTTGTAGCTATTCAATCAGGGCCAGACTGCGAAGAAAGAAAAGAAGCTTGTAGAAAAACATGGTTGCCTCTTTTAGATAAAGATAAATTTAAATGCTTTTTTATACAGAGCGGTTACGAAGGTCCAGAAGACTATAAGATAGAAGGAGATACGATTTCTTTTAAAACTCCCAAGCCTAAACATGTAGAAGTATGGGCTTGCACTGAAAATGAAGAAGATCAAGGTAGTCCAATAAGAGCGCAAGGCTTTGAGACTCCAGAAGACAAAACCGTAGGCATTCGCACTTGGGATGGAAGATACATACTAACCGATAAGATTTACAGAAAGTCTTATACTCCTGCGACATGGGCCGCTCAATGGCTTTACCTTACAATGACAATCAGAGAAGCTTGTAAGCTAGCACTAACTTACGAAGATGTGGATCGTTTTATGAAAGTAGATGATGATTGTTATCTAGTAGCTAGAAACATGAATTCTTATGATTTTGAAGATAAAGACCTAGTAGGATATTTCGATAGATCATCTTTCCCAGAGCTAAACTGGTGTTTTGGTTCTTGTTCATCCTTGTCTAAAAAAGCTATGAAAATATTTGCCGAGAAAGGAACTAAAGAGAATTACGCCAAAATAAACTCACGAGGAATTCACATGGACGACGTTGGTATAGGAACTTTAATCAAGCATTATATTGGCAACGAGAACTTTAAACATGAAGAGCAAATGAAACCTTGGAAACCTGAATACGACGAGCCATTACTTCCAATAAGCGAGCATAAAGAGCTTTTAGTTTCTCATGGATATACAACAATCTCTGAAATGCAAAACATGCATATGAGGATGACTAGAATTTACAATGACGGAAATGAATAAAATAGTTTTTACTTGTATCGTTAAAAACGAAGAGTCAAATATTGTAAAATGTTTGGATTCTATAAAAAGTTTTTGTGATTATTTCGTGGTAGTAGACACAGGTTCTACCGATAACACGATTAAAGCCGTAAACGACTTTTTAGAGAAAAACAATCTTACAGGGAAAGTCGTAGAAGAAAAATGGCAAAACTTTGCTTATAATAGAACTTTCGCTTTAGATGCAGCTAGAAAACATTTTGACGCAGAATATATATTGATGTTAGACGCTGATGAAACACTGAATTATGAAGAGGGATTTGACGCGAAAGAATTTAAAGAATCTTTAAACGTAGACGTTTACGATTTAAAAACTGATTTATCTGTAGTTTACTATCGCCCGTTATTAGTACACCGTAATTTAAAATGTTTTTATAAATCTATACTACACGAATACTTAGAAGTCTCTAACAGTTTCACTAGAGAAAAAGCTAATGGTTTATGGATAACTTCTGACCTTTCAGGATTTCGCTCTTCGCAAGGAGATAACAAATTTAAGAAAGACGCGCAAGCTCTTGAGAACGCTTTAAAAACCGAAAAAGAACCGTTTTTAGTTTCACGCTATACTTTTTATTTGGCTCAGTCTTATAGAGATTCTGGAGATTTAATTCGTGCTATAAAAAGTTATAAAAAAAGAATTAGTCAAGGATTTTGGGAAGAAGAGATTTACGAAAGCTACTTTGCAATAGCTGAAGCTTATAAGGATTTAAATGAGAAACCTGAGATAGTAATGGCTAGCTATCTACAAGCTTTTGAAACTTGTCCTCACCGAGCAGAGAGCTTACATGCTCTGTCTTTATACTGTAGGTTGAAAGATTGGTTTAACCTTTCTTATATGTATGCGAAAGCAGCTATAGACACACCATTGCCAGAAGATGGACTTTTTGTTCAAAAATGGGTGTATGATTACGGCGTAAAAGACGAATTGAGTATTTCTGCTTATTGGACTGGTCGTTACAAGGAGTCTCTAGATTTAGCTAACGAGTTATTAGATGAAAATTTATTTCCCGAAGATCAACTACAAAGAATAACTGAAAATAAAAAGTTTGCCTTAGACAAAACAAATGGATCAAGATAAAAATATTTTAGTTACAGCTATAGGTTCTTTAACTTCTGTTGAAGTTACAAGGACTCTCAGAGACAACTCTTTCAGAGTCATAGGTATTGATTGCGATGTAAGAGCTTCTAATAAAGAAAAATGTGATTCTTTTTTCGTTTCTCCGAATGCCAAAGATCAAAAGGAATATATAGATTTTATATTGAGGCTATGCAAAATAGAAAACGTAAACACTATAGTTCCTGTATCTACCTCTGAAGTAGAAGCCTTATCTAGCAATAAAACTCTCTTAAAAAAAGAAGGTATACGATACGAACTTTCTCCGCGTGAAAGTATTAAGAGGGTAATAAATAAAAATAATTTATATTTAGACTGTGTAGAGCTTGATATACCCGTTCCATGTTTTTATCGTGTGACTAATTTGCAAGAATACGAAAAGGCATATCTCAAAATAAAAGAAACACATGGTGTGTGCGTAAAACCGTCTCAAGGAGAGGGTGGTAGAGGATTTAGAAAGATAAAGGGTACTTCACTACAAGAAATCTTAGAATCCAAAGCTTCGGTAAATATTTCTCATGAAGAATTTAAAAAATGTATAACTGATAAGACTATAGACTTTCTGTGCATGGAGTACTTAGAAGGACAAGAATACTCTGTAGACGTTTTAGCTAAAAGTGGTAAGGCTGAGATAATACTACCCAGAACCAGAGACTTAGTAGTAAATGGCTTCTCTCACAAATGCACCTTCGTAAGAAATGACTATATAGAAGAATACTGTAAGAAATTAGTACAACGCTTTAACTTAAACGGAATTGTAGGATTTCAGTTTAAAGAAGATAAAAATAAAAATGTAAAACTATTAGAGTGCAATCCAAGAATTCAAGGTGGTACATGTTTATCTAATAAACTTGGGTTTAATTTTATTGACCTTTATCTACAATTATGTAATAACGCTTGTAGCGTAGCCAATTTAGAATCATACAGAAGTCGCTGCGAAAGCCTTATCGGAGTACAAGTAAGTAGATGAAAAATGTTTTATTTATAGGTGCTCATCCCGATGATATAGAAATAGGATGTGCAGCTACAATCCATAAGCGTAATAAAGACTGGAAAATCCATTGTGCGACGTTTAGCTCTGAAGGGCTAAATGGAATCAATAAAGGATTAAAAAGCGTTCAGAAGCGATCCTTGGGCATTCTAGGGGTATCTGAAGCTAATTGTATGTGGTATAAATTTCGACCTAGTTTTTTCTATAAGGATAGGCAAGAAATTTGGTCGAAGCTTAATAAGTTAAGCGTTAAAGTTAAACCTGATATAGTTTTTACTCATTCTAAAGACGATCATCAAGATCATGTCACTCTTTTTGAGGAAACGATAAGAAACTTTTACGACTCTTCTATTATAACTTATCAAATAAATCGTAGCCAAAGAACGTTTGATCCAAACTACTATGAGGTTCTACAGCAAGAAGATGTAGACGCTAAGATGAAGGCTATGAATGAATACTCTATGTACCAATACGAGGGTAAAGAAGAACCATCCGTAAAGTTCTGTTTTTACGAAAAGACTATAGAAGCCCAACTAAGAGCTAACGGAGCTTATCTAGGCAAAGAGTATGTAGAAGCTTATAGGTCAATAAAAATTATAGAAAATAAAACTACTTAATTTCTTTTAGCTTTTTAACTAAAAATTTAACTAATTTAGACCTCATCACATCATCTTCTTCAAACTTGAAGGTGTAGATTCCATTTTCCATGCTTTGCTGATCATCTTTAAATAGATCGTTCATTTTTGCGAATCCACTTCTATTTCCATGAAGATCGGTTTGCATAGGGTCTGCCAAGATAAAACATTTAGAGCCTTCGCCCATTCGAGTTAAAACAGTCGTTATTTCCTTTACGGTGCAGTTTTGAGCTTCATCCATTATAATACATTTACTCGACCAGTTAACGCCTCTAGCAAAGTTTACAGGAAACATAGAAACCCTACCTTCTTTTTCTAATCTCTCGGTGGTAGCTTCAGGCAAAAGCTCATCTAACTTTTCAAGAAGAGGAATTTTAAAAAACGCTAGTTTTTCTTCCGCGCTGCCTGGTAAATACCCTAGTCTTTGGTCAGAAGACTCAACCGAAGACCTCAAGTACATTAAATCAGAAATAGTCTTCATATTTAACATTTGTAAACCGCAATAAACCGAAAGCAATGTTTTGCTCGTTCCAGCGGGTCCACTGACAAATACTATGTTAGTTTCTGGGTGAAGAGCTATCTTGAAGAAGTCTTTTTGTTTATCAGTCCATTTTAGCTGATTTATTTTTAGTTGCCTTTTGATCGGATTCGGGTTTTCAAAGTTACCCGCTAAAGCGTCTTGAATTTCTTCTGAGACTTCGTTTCTTACCGTTCTGCGCGAAGCAGTTTTTTTATTTTTACGCATTTGAGCTTAAAGGAGTTATTTTCCTTTGTCTATATTACACATATAAAATAGTCGTAGAATTTAATTTTTTTAAAAAATTAATTGTTTCGCGGATTCATTTATGCATTTTAAGCCTTTTAAACGAGTCGTTTAGAGATTCGCTTAGACTTTTAAGATTAAACCCTTCTGAAAGAAGCTTAGAGTTACTAAGTAAACAATTAGAACGCGGAACATACGTTCCGCTTCCGTAAAACTCCTTAGAAGTATTAAATATTTTAAAATCATTATTAAAATTATAGTATTGCTTGGCCAAGGCTATTATCCTACTAGGAATTGTATGTCCTTCGTTTACAACATTGTAAGTTCCATAAGCTGGTTTATCTATAACAAATTCACTTATAATTCTTGCTAAGTCTTGTCTATTTGTTAAAGAGTTTTTCAAATTTAAAATCTTATCATATTTGAGTAATTTAAATATATAATTCTTTGAATGATAGATATGATCAAATAAAGCTTTGGGACGTAATATATAATAATTATTTTCCATTATTCCTTTTATTCTGTTTTCGCCCAACGCCTTGGTAAACGAGTAGTAATTCGCTTGGCCATCGCGACAGAAATTAGGATCATCCGTTTCGTCGTAGATTTTGTCGTATCCGTTGTAAATATCTCCTGACGATACATGAAGCAATTGAATTTCTAGAAAATCACACACTTTGGCTAAAGTCGTGGGAAGGTCTACATTCGCCGTATAACATTCTTTTTTATTTTTCTCACAAGAAGCAATAGTTGGAACTCCCGTATAACCAGCACAATTTATTATCATCTTTATATTGTTCTGTTCAACAAAACTCAATAATTCAGAAAAATTATAATAATCAAACCTCCATCTATGTAATTGATAGAAATAAACGTCTTTTTCAAGAAGATGATCGATTACCGCCGATCCTAAGTATCCTGCTGATCCCAAGACTAAAATCATACCGCAAAGCTTTAGTTGCTACTCAATTTAGGGAAATTCTTTCTTGATCTAATAATAGCATTAAAACTCCAAGTAGAAATGAAAAACATAAAAACAATAATTAACCAATTATATTTTATTAGTCTATCTACTTTACCTCCACACCTTTTTTCTACACTACCCATGAAATCATCTATATGATTGTAAACTTTTTCTTTTAGTTGTCTATAGTTTAATTGAAAGAGCATTTCAACTCCTGCTTGAGGATTAGACTCAGATACGGCGAAAGCATTGTTCTCTAAAGCAAAAAGTAAGTCAGAAGTATCTAAAGCTTTTGTTATATGCGCGATTTCTTCTTTTTTAAAGTTTTTTTCTATTTTTTCTGTATATTCACTTCTTCTTTTTCGTTCCTCTGTGAATCTTATTTTATACTCTTCTTGTTGAAGACAAGCATAGGCTCTTGCGTTGTCTTGTAAGTATTCTGTGCTGCTTTTAAGCTTCCACGCGATTAACCTGCTCTCCGCTGCTACTTCTCTGGCTTCTCTTATTTTTATGTTGAAGAAGCAAAGACATAATATTAAAAATATATTTAAAATTTGAGCACTTATGCTAATATAAAAACTTTTCTTTATAAAGAACTTATCTAAATCTCTAGTATCAACGAATTTCTCTTGAACTCGTTTTTTAGAGGTTTTTTTAGCTTTTTTAGTTGTTGCTCTTTTACGCGCCATTCTATTGCCCTGTTTTTTGGCTGGCTTGTTTCAGTTCTACTTCTCTTAAGCGTTCCTGAAGATTATCTATTTTAATACGGGTTTGCTCGAAGTTTTTTTGTATAATGACGATCTCAGTTAAAGATTTATCTATGCTTTGAAGCTTTCTTTCTACCTCAATGAATTCTTCCCTGCTGGGAAACATAGTTTGCAGGTAAGCGATTAGCCCTACTCCTGCAAAGGTTCCATATCGAGAAATAGTTTCGAATATGGGATTCAACGGACCTTTATCTTCTTCTTGAGGCTTTGAGACTCTCCGCTTTGGGCTTTTTCTAGCTGCCATGTATATTATTACACTTAAAGTTTAAGAGTTTACAATAAATCCAATGCCACAACTCATATTACCGTTCGGAACAAAAAATTCATAAAATTCTTTATAATCCTCTTTCGCTTGCTTCCATACTTTTGCTACGCCTTTGAATCTAGGCGAGTTTATATCATGGAAAACAAACACTCCATCTTCACTTAGCATTTTTTTGTAATTATTGTAATCTTCATTGACATAATACTCTTCGTGACATCCATCAAGGAAAATTAAGTCATACGGGCCAAGTTTTTCAGCTTGTTTGACTACATGAGTAGAAGTTGAGTCACCACAGATCATAGTTAGGTTTTTAAAGCGATGATTAGCGCGAAAAGCTTCTGCGTTGCATGGTTGATCAACCAAATCAACAACAACATTATTTTTAAATTTAAAAATTTTGTCTATAATTGTGTTTGTATAGCCATTGTGAAATCCAATTTCAAGAAAACTGCTAAAATCAAGGTTTTTTAGCTTTTTTAGTGAAATTAAGCCCTCTAGAAACTTAACAAACTCTCTAGGATTCTGTTGTAAGTGGTCATTCTTGCCATCGTAGAGTTTGTGACCTCCCCATTCGACAGTCGCCATGCTTTGTAGCAACTTTAATGTTCTTTCTTTATTTAGGTTATCTTCTTCTAGCATAATGTTCTCCCCATATTACATTTTTTGTTCCTGCAAACTCTTTAAAAATTTTTCTCTTCCAAGCTAGGCTTTTAGCTGGTGTGTTTCGCTTGCTAGCTGGAGTTTTACTGTTATATGCTTTATATATTTCTTTTGCAATAATTTTGTTTGCATTGCTGGAAACCGTATAACCTTTGTTATATTCTGTGCGGGTTTTACCGCTATAATAGTTATACAAGCCATTTAGGGTAGGTTTATCAAACTGCATAAAGCTTATTCTCACAGGAGAGCAAACTGGTATCCTAATTGGATTGCGATCTGGAATTATTTCTTCTACGGGAGGTTCTGGAGTATAAGGGTCATATCCTCCTCTTCCATTTTCCACAACAGTACCCATAATTGGATGATTAATCACTTTGGCTGGATAATGATGTACGTATATCTTGTTATCCATTGTTTCAAGGACGAGTCCTTTGGCTGAAGCACCTCTAGCTAGAGAATCGCCTTTGTATATCTTACCGTAAAAGACAGAGCCGTCTTTAAATCCAAACCTATATGCTTTAGGGGTAGGCTTAACGTAAGTCGGCGTATAAGCTGGCTTACCAAATGAACCACTCATGCTTCTTGAGGGAGTGTCTGCTCCATTAAGAGAAAGGGCTGTTAAAATCGCCGTAAGAATAATTCTCTTCATACTTTTACTATAATTAATTTATAAAGTAAGGTCAATACTATTTTTGGGTATTTTCTTTATATAACTTAAAAGAAGTTCCAAAAAATAATACCGCCCCCGTATTTTTTACTTGGAACGTTTTTAAAATGACTAATTTCTTTATTTTTTTTATAAATAATAAATATTTGGTTTATGCCCCAGAAACTGTAAAGTTGTAAAACAACCCCCTCCCCCCCACTTCGCTGATATAAAAGTCAAATTTTTTTGAAAAATGGGGGGGTCAATGCTGACCCCCTGCTCTGGGTTACATCTCCGAGTAAGTGCCGTCGTAACAGCTTGGCTCGTAAGGCTCTGGCCCTGCGTCATAGTAAACCTCTTCAGAGGTCGGCATCATATCGCGGAAGCTCTCGGCGTCAGTGTCAGCTTGCCAAACGGCTTGCTCGTCGCGGCTTGAGTAAATCTCTGGGCTACTGGCAAGGCTCTCTTGAGCGTAGGCTAAAAGGTCGTTGTAACCTTCGCGGGTGTGATCGCGAGTTGCCACGAGTTCGTCATCAATCCAGAGGGTGTAAGTGTCTTTGTTCATGTCGTTCATCTTGAGAATACTATAGTTCAGTTTCTTAAATAAGTCAAGGGGTTTTCTTAATTTTTTATTGGGAAAAGTGAATTGATAATAGGACAAGCATAGCCCCGACACAAGCGGATATAATCACGTCGCAAATCAGAACGTGGCGGTTTGTGCGTTGAATGTCTGCGAGATGTTCGGCGTGGCGGGCGCGGTCACGTTTCATTTGAATCCAATCGGTCTTAGTGTTTTTCATGTCGTTCATCTTGATTAAATATAGTTTAGTTTCTTAAATAAGTCAATGGTTTTTTTTGATTTTTTTAGCGGGCGCGATGCCATGCCTTGTCTTGATCCATCTCCTCTTGCTCTTCAGGAGTCCAGATGTTGCGCTGTTCAATCTTTACAATGTTATGGGTGCAATGGGCGTATGCCTTAAGCACTTGCGCCTCGTTGAGAAACTTGCCACCGTAGCGAATACCGCTTGCCATTGTGATCGTGAAGTTTTTGAGTTGTTTCTTTGTGTCGTTCATCTTGTGTAAATATAACCTAGTTTCTTAAATAAGTCAATGGTTTTTTTTAATTTTTTTATCGCTCCATTGCGATTTGTTGGTTTACCAAAGCTACAAAGTGAAGCTTGGCTTCAAAGAAGGAATCAAACTCGCGCTTGAATCCGTCGTTCCACTTGATTGTCCAAGTGCCGTTGTTGTTTACTAGTTCCATTTCGTTGTTCTTCATCTCGTTCATCTTGGTAATACTATACCATAAAACTTAAAAAAGTCAACCCTGTTTCTTAAAAAAGTTTCGGTACTTGTTCACAGTGCATTGTGAATAACTTTCGAATGTTCTGGTACAGGGTGGCACAAAAGTGGCTGCACGATCCGTGCCAACGTGCAAGGTTATTCTTTTAATTCTTTGCGCGTATAGCGTTGCACCGTAGCAGTCCACCACATAGGGCCGAGCGTTCGCCCTACCTTATCGCCTAGAAGAAAAGCGTGGTAGGCATCACGCGCATCATCTACACGGACGGTCTTGCGTTGGTCTGCGCTACCGTTTCGCAAGTTGGCATGGTAAGTTGTAATTTTTTTTGCCATCTTAAAAAAACAAATACTTACAAATCAAAGCGATATAAATAACAGCAAAGGCTCGCTTGGTTTGGTTTGAGTTTACGTAAGCCCGAAAGCTCTTCCATGTAATATCTTTATCCATTGTTTTAATCCTCTTTACTTGTTACCGTTGTAAGACTTCCAAGCCTTTTCGAGATTGCGAAACTTCCCATCAATCTGCTTCTTGGCGGTTGCTGCGCCCTGATGCAGAGTCAGAAAGCAAGGCTCCGAAAGCAATGCGGGAAACTCTTCACCCTTTGCATTCTTGAAACCTTCCTCGATAAATACGCGAGTCGTGTTTCCATAGTCGGTAATTGAAACCGCTCCAGCCTTCTGAAACTTCTTCAACTTCTTGCGCCATTCACGTGCGTCACTGGTCTTGTGTCCCTTCATGTGTGTATCCTTTGGTTTTGGGTTTTGTCTCTCTCAACTGTCTGTAATTATTCTAACGGTATAGGGGTGACAAATCATGTCCTCCCCCTTCAACTTTTAGAAACATTTTTCATACCAGTATTCTGCGCCCTCATCGGCAATCTCTCCAGAAAACTCGTCGTTAAAATAATCTAACTCGCGAGCGGTTGCAGCACGACTCGCGCCGTTCTCTTCAACGGTGCAAGCGGTCAAGCTGTAAGTGTCGTAACAATCCTCGGCCCCATCAATCTCGATTTCCAAGTCGCGAGCGGTTGTCCATAATTCGTTTAATTTGTTCGTGTCGTTCATCTTGTTAATACCCTAGTCTAGTTTCTTAAATAAGTCAATG
>JAAHTH010000915.1_pt1 | contig 26992 bp, 29 predicted proteins | sample 6116091 | NCBI WGS metagenome assembly JAAHTH01 (sample SAMN13939990, study PRJNA603662) | sponge metagenome | isolation source: marine sponge | host: Mycale hentscheli | place: New Zealand | collected 2006
TTTTTTAAAAAATATTATTTTTAGGTGTCGCCAGTAAGGCGGGCAAATTTTACCCTCAAATACTTATTTCAAAAATATAAAATTGATTTTATTTTATTAATAATAAAATGTTAATATTCACCAGGTTCAAATACTTATATTAAAAAAATAAATTGATTATAAATAATATAGACAAATAATGTTAGTATCCACAAAACATTAACGGATATATGTTAGAAAATTGAACCATAAAAAAAAAATATTAAATTGAAAACAAATTATTAAAAAATATTATACAACATCCGGACCAGGATAATAAAAACCTTAACGGATATATTACAAAATAATATCTGAAAATTGAAAACAAAATAATAAAATATTAATGTTGATATTCACGAGCAAGGTTAGGGTTAGGGTTAGAAATCTTGTCGTAAAAAAAAATCATAAAAATTGAAAATTGAAAACAAAATAATAAAATATTAATGTTGATATTCACGAGCAGGTTAGGGTTAGGGTTAGGGTTAGGATGGATGACCTGGAAAATTGAAATGAAAAAACAAAAAATAATATTATATTATTCGCGGACCAGGAGCAAGGGTTAGGGTTAGGGTTCTGGGTGTTAAGTACGAAAATATTTTATAAAATTGAAAAGAAATAATAAAAAAATATATTATATTATTCACGAGCAAGGAGCAAGGTTAGGGTTAGGGTTAGGAGGGTGAGTTGGAAAATTGAAATGAAATAATAAAATAAATTGATTAGAAATAACCATACGAAATAATGTTAGTATCCACTAACATATCCGTTAAACTATTCGCTCCTGTTCTACATATCGTAGGGCGGGGGCGCGCAGGTAGTAACAAGATGTCTATTATTTCAAGAAACGAAAATATGATTTCCATTACAGATATGATGAATAAAATTATGAATAGCGAGATGGCGCTGGCGAAGCATAAAGAGTATCTGGAGGAGGGAAATTTATATAATGAAAAAAATCAAAAAAAAGGAGGATGTAATAAATATGGTGATGATGTTCCGGACGGCGAATTTACGGAAACTCTCTACTATCCTAATAAAATGCTGGAAGAAATTGGCGAGCGTAGTCGCGAGAATTATTACCAGATGAGGAAGGATTTAGCAGGTATGGATGATTTAGTAAAATATATGAACCATAAAGCAGATGCTGCTATGGACCATACTAACGCGATATTTCAAGCGCAAGTGAAGAAAAATGGTTATATGATGGGAAATTGCCGGTTCGTTGGAAAAGGTAAGGGAATTCATTTTCCAGAACATATCTGGCGGTTGATTATGGACTTCGCTATATGTGATTGCGCTGTTCCTCCAGAAATACCTAAAACATTTAAATTAGGACGCGATTACCAGTATCTCAATTGGAGGGACGAGAGAGAGGGTGATAAATATACATACATAGGGTCTACTGCTTCCGGATTGGCGAAATTCCGGAAAAAAGGTACAACTATTGTAAAAAAATGTAAAACGCAAAAAAAAGCAACATATCAAGTAATGCCGGGTGAATATATGAATGATGCGAACAAACTCCCATACAAGCACGATTGGGATAGTAGGCATAGTAATTCTGGATGGGTCTGTTATGGAAATGCGACAAGAATATTAACATTATTGATGAAAGGACCTATTAGAGAAATATTTCAAGCATCAACCAGATTATCCGGTCAAAACGAACAACAGCGTCATATACAGGATTTAAAACAAATTAGTTTTAATAACTGGACGCGCTCCGTAGGAGATAGGACCTACAGAGTAGATTATAATCAAATTAACCAGACACCAGAGGATATTTATAATAAAGAAAATTTAAAAATATATTTCCGCCATCTCATTCATTATGGACTGGAATTGATAAAACATAGATATTGTTGGTTGTATAAAAAAGCAAGTGGTGATGAATTAGATGCTTGTAATTATGAAAACGAACAAGTATATTGGGATGCTGTATTCTATAATATGTGGTGGGAAAATGGGACAAATAAAAGTATGCGAACAAATCTTAATTGCGGATTAGATAGGGATGAAAGAGAAATCGCAAAAAGAAATCATCATCTCACCAGAGAAGATGGAGAAAGAATTAGCAAAATAATACTACCATTTCTGGAGAAAATTGAAAAACGCCGGCGAAAATATACACGACGACAACCTAATATCCAGACGCTAAAATTAGCAGATAAAGGAGCAGTTAGGGAATTCTTCAACGAAAATGATTTAGACGCCAGTATGATATTGTAAATAATTAAATTGAATTAAAAATAATAATAAAAAATAAACACTATTCGCTCGTTCTCTACATATTGTAGGGGGCGGGCGCGCAGGTAGTAACAAGATGTCTTTTATGAATATGTCTAATTACGAATGCAGGTGCGAATGTGCCTATGATTTTGAGAAATATGCGGAGAGTGCTGGAATCAGTATGTTATATCACGCTAAAGTTGTTGAAGCGCCGGATGACGCGGACGAAGTAACTAAAATGATATATATGGCTGCTCCGCGTATTAAATTTAAGAGTAAGAAATCTCTGGACGAATTGTTGATTATAGCATTTAATCAAGATGACGCTCACGTACTATTTCAAACTTTGGAACTGGAGGAGAATTATACTGGAGAAAGAAAATGGGATAGAGAAAGTCCATCTCTGGCTCCTAATGATGAAACTATGGTATTTATGGTTGATTTAGGTCCAGAATAAAAAAGTACATAATTTAAATAATTGTTTATAAAATTGAAACAAAATAAATAAAAAATAATATACCATATTCGCTCGTCCTCTACATATCGTAGGGGGCGGGCGCGCAGGTAGTAACAAAGATGTCTATTGTAAAGCAAGTAAAAGCAAGTATGAACCCTACTACATTTAGTAAGCAATTTCTGGAGCAGCAGTTCGCGAAGATGGATGCGAAGGAATTAAAATCGGCTATGAAAATCGGCGGAGAAGATTTAGATGGCGATTATACTAAAGATGAAATGATACAACTAATTTTATGGGGAAATCGTCCCGGTTCTAAAGTTAGAGGTTCATTCCACGCGTGGATTTATGATAAAAAAAATAAAAAAATTATTGATGATTATGCTGACCCTTCCACTTATGTAGGGACATTATTTAGTCATTTACAAAAAATTCATAATCTTCCAGATTTGAGATATGAGGAATTTGAGAAAAATCCTAAATTCGTTGAAACATTACTAACGAACATTCATACGGATTATAAGGATGATTGGTTTAAAAAATATATGAATAGTGAGAATTGGGATAGGATTGGCTATTGTTTACAGAGAGCATTTCTAAAACATAAATCCAGCAAGAACAGATATAAGATAAGGTTTGGTATGGTTTATTTAAGAAATAATATATCCGGAAAAGAAATGAATATTGAAGGAGAGGAGGAACGCGACAGCGAATTTATCACCACTCATATTCAAGCAGTTCAAGATGGATATTTACTACATAACCTATATGATAGAAAAATGGCGGCTGCTCTTCTCCAGTTCTTCGCGAGAATAAATAATAATATTTTAGAAAATATCATAGATAGTTGGGAAAAGGAACATTTAGGTCATATTCAAATGCAACACGCATTAGCCCGCATTAAATTTGGAGGAGGTCAAATAAGTCAAGTAATGAGAAATGGAGAACTTACTAATTTAGGAAGACAAATAATGAATACGGCGGCTGCTCGCGACGAGAGTTTAGGAGAAAAAACTATTCACTATTAAATAAATAAAAAAATAAAAAAAAACCCTCGCTCGTCGCCTGTTAATTCAGGTGGCGGGCGCGCATCAGGTAACAAGATATGTCTATTGAAAATGATTTAGAAACTAATTCGCATACATTAAATATAATGAATTCGTCTAATTTAGGAGATTTAAAATATCTCTATAATATAAAAATGGCTGGTAGATTACCACGATACATTTCAATCAACACTAATAATACTATTTCTAATAATGCCCGTAAGAGAATAAGACGGAGTTTAAACCTTAATTTTAGAGGTGTTAGTAAAGCAAACCAGAAAAGAATTATTATGGAAACCGCAAAAGAAATGAGAGGAGGGACGCGAAATTTTAGAAATGAAACATTCGCATACAGATATTTAGCACGCGATTATAATTCTGCCTTACGGAGAGTGAGGTCCAGAATAATAAAACAGAGGAAAGATGATGCGAAGAAAAATATTTTAACTTTTCGTTTTAGAGTGAAAATTTATAAAGTGTATCAATCAAATAAAGTTGGAGTTCCGGGACAGGTTTATCTGGCTGCTAATTTTGTAGTGACGGAGAATTCCGGAGCAATATTAAAAACTCAAAATAGTAAATGGGTTGCTGATACAATAAAAAAATTAAAAAATAAATATGAGGATAGTCCTAATGCGAGAGTAGAAGTTAAGAGTGAAGGAGGTAATGCTGCTAAAGTTCAAACTCCTATTCCCGCTAATGAGGTATTAATGCAATATGTGGGTGTTATGAATTTAGATGGACTTATTGATAATGCTGAATGGTATAAGGAAGATAATCATTGCGTACCGGATTTACTACAATTCCGGTATGGAAAAACTAAAGGATTAATTAAACCTACAAGAACCAGAGAAAGTATTGAGTTTTGGTCTACACATATAAAAGATGATTATGAATATGATGGATATAGTATTGATTATGAATTGGAAGAGAAAGAAATGATGAAACCTAATGAAAATGGATATTCCGCATTAAATATAAAACGATTTTGCGAGAACTGGGGAATTAATATGTATGCTCTTATGGACGAAGAAGTGATAGAATATTGTTTCCACGAAGAGAACAAAAAAAAATTACCATCTCTTGTATTTGAAATTAAAAATAATCATATTTATCCTATATTGGATAAAAGAAAAATTAAATCTATTACGAATAAACCTAAAAAAACATTAGAAGTTGCGATTAAATCATCTACAGAAATGGAGGCAAAAGAAGCAGATGAAGAAGAAGAAGTTGAAGATGATGGAACGGAAGTAGAATTTATTGATACTGGTATTTATGATGAATGTAATACGCAAATGGAGTATGCGTGTGAAATTATGAGTAGAGATAATAATATGATATATGGAAACAACGGGAAATCGTTGGTTTTATATAATGGAAAAATGAGTAATTTTAAATTAGGTGATAAAAAATATTTAATGATAAAAGATGTAATTCCGGATGAGGAATGTGAAACTCCTACTCAACTTATTCAAAATAAAAATTTACGAGTAATTAAAGATTATTGCGAACAAAATGGAGAAAAATATGTAGGACAAACTGCTCCGTATTTTATGCGTCCTTTTGTTAAAGAATTTACAAAACATACATATTCTTATTTTAGTAGAGATGTATTTAAAGTATTGTCTAATCCTAAAGTTAAAGCCCGTACACATTGGGGAAAACCATTTCGCGAGTTCTTTCATCCAGACGAAGAAAACGCATTATGGGATTATCATTTGAGTTATGATATTAATAAATGTTATAGGTCTGTTATGGAAGACCCATTTGAAGAATGGTATTCAATAGGATTTGAAAGAGAAATAGAAGAAGTTGGTAATCCATTCCCGGAATCAGTAGAACCGGGACTATATTATGTAAAAACATATGATAATAGTTTATTTCATTATAGTAATTGGTATTCCGCCAGTATTATAAATTATGCTATTTCATTACCAGAGGACCAGCATATTCATTTTGAAGTCCTATACAAGATTGGAGTAGATACAAGAGGTAAAGAATGTTTAAAAGAAATTATAGATAGTATTAAAAATACATTCAATCACGCCGGATTATCAAAACAAGTGATTAATTGTTTATATGGATATATGATGAAAACTCATAATACTACTACTATGATGCGAGCAGATGAAGATATTAATCAGATATGGAATACATACGCAAAAGTAAAAGGTAAGAAAAATGAGAAATTAAATTTAGATTGCGTTGAAACTAAAAATGGTAAAAAGATATGGTTTTATGGAATAGAAAAACTAACAAAAATTATGAATAATAATTTACCTATTGGTATTCAAATTACGGATATGGCGAATATAAAATTACATAAAATGATTAAAGATATGACCTATGATGTAGAAGGTTATAAAGTTGGAACTACATTATTTCGCAATACAGATTGCGCTGTTGTTGGATATACAACATTAGAACATTATACTCATCAAAAACATAAAATGGATAATTTAGTTAATGATGAAATAGGAGGATATTCACCTTATATCGTTAATAAAGAAAATTGCGGTTTTGAGAGGAGATATGAAGACCGGACTTTATCATTATGTTCTTCTAAATTTGATATAGAATGGAATGATATAGAAGGAGGTGATAGTGATAGATGGTTGGAAATTATTGGAGAAATGATTGATAGTGGAGGAGGACAACTATTAGGTCGCGCCGGTACAGGTAAATCTTATGTATGCATTAATGGAATGAAATCATTACGAGAATATTGCGATATTAAATGTAAAGCATTAGCATTCACTAATAAAGCAACAATCCAGTTGAACGGCTCAACAATTCATAAATTTATGACGATTGATAAAAATGGAAAGTTAAATACAAAATGGGCGAGAGAACAAGCAAAAAATATAGATGTAATATTTATTGATGAGATTAGTATGATTTCATCTGACTTATGGAAAATATTAGCGGAGTTTAAATATTATACAAATTGTATATTTATATTAATAGGTGATTATAGACAATTGCCTCCTGTATTAGATTCAGCACTTGCTAATTATGAAAAAGAAGATTGGTTTAATCACTCCACTATTAAATGGTTATGTAATTATAATAGGTGTGAGTTAGATGTAATGAAACGATACGATATACAACTATGGAATTTATTAGAAGAAGTATGGTCCGGAAAACATTCATTAAAAACTATGGAATTCTTATCGCGAACAAGTGCGAGAACGATTGAAGAATTAGCAGAATGTAAAAATATATGTTATATGAATAAAACAAGAAAAATAATTAATTCTATGGTTCAAGACCATTTATGCCCGGATGAATTTATATTAGAGGAATATAAAGGACAACCATCAAAATATCATCAACATATTAAAATATTTGAGGGAGCAAAATTCTTAATGAATATGACTACAAAATGTAAAACATTTAAAAAGAATGAAGAGGTTTCCTGCGTTAGTTATACAGCAACTCATTTCACATTAACGAATGGAACGGAAGAATTAGAAATAGAATATAAGAAAAAAGGTAAATGTAAAATTCATAAAGTTATATTATTAGGATATGCTACTACAATTCATAAATCGCAGGGTGATACGATTGAAGGTATTGTAAATGTATTTGATTTAAAATTTATAGATGAATGGCTATGTGATAAACGAGCATTATATACCGGATTATCGCGAGCGAAATCAATAAAAAATATTCGTCCCTCTACAATCTTCTAAAGGAAAAAAATAACGATTTATTATATTATAAAATTTTTTTTTAAAAAAATTGAATTAAATTAATTATAATATAATATAGACAATTAACATAATGGAAAAGAAAAACGAAAAACAGGTATGGAATTATACTCCTAATGAGGAAGACCCATTAGGAAAACTGGTAGAGAAAAAGGGTAAGAAAATAGTTTATACTAAACCGGAAATGGCGAAATATCTGATAGATAGAATTAAATTTAGTGAAGGAGAATTAGTATGCGATTGTTGTCGCGGAGCAGGCGAAGGCGGCGGAGCATTCTATAATCAACTACCGGACTATGTTGTAAAGAGTTGGTATGAAATTAATGAGGGTAAAGATTATTTAGGGGATGAGAGAATGATGGTAAATACTACAATAGGAAATCCACCTTATGTCCCGCGTGGATTATGTTGGGATTTCTTCGTTAGGGCTATGGAAACAACTACGGATAGAATATTTTATTTAGTAAATGCATCTATTATTAATGTATTCACTCCTAATAGATTGGATGAGATGAAAAAAAATAAATGGTTTATACAATCATTTCATATCGTTCAAGATAAGAGATGGTTTGGTAGATATATGATGTTAGAGTTAGGGAGAGAAGATAAAGGTTTATATAGTTGGAAGAGCGGTAAATCATTTTAATTAAATTATAAATAAAAAATAATACTATGGATAAATTACCGATAGAATTATTACATAAAATTTTTTTATATAAAATACCTCCTCCACATTATTTCGCTTACAAAACCGGTATAAGAATAATAACATCTAATGAATTAAATTGTAAAATATCTGGTTATATGAAAATATTATCAGATGAAGAAATAGAATTACAAGAAGAATATGAAGAATTTTTAGAAGCAGGATATTTATTTAATGATATGCCCTATAATTACCACGACGATTGAGAAGAAGGAGCATCCTGTACACTATCAAAAGATGGTATTGCTAAATTAGCATTATCAATTGTAGGGGCTTTTGGTAAAGCAGTTTGAGGAACTTTTGGATGATTACCTAATACATCTTCATTAAACCATTCACCTACACCTTTCGCTGCTTCATAACCGCCGAATAATTCCGCAAGACCGCCTAAAATTTGCATAGGAACACCTATGATTGCACCCACTCCTGTCGCGTCAAGCGCTGTACCTATGCCTTCATCCGCAGCAACTGCCCCCTGTAATGCTCCTTCATCCGCAACATCTCCACCTATATCTGCTCCTACATCATCACCTAAATCACCTTCTTTTGTTTCATCACCTACATCACTTTCTTTAGTTTCTCCCATATCTGATGGGCTACTACCTCCATCATCTTCTGGAGCAACCCCGTCTGTATTTCTAACTCCCTGCGGGTCTGTAGGGGATTTAACCTGACCGGCAGGTTCTGGAGCATCTACATCTTCCATCCTCATTCCTCGTTGATTTTCTATTTGTTCTACATTAGCACTACCTCTAACTCCACTCAATCCATCCTCCGCGTATGAATCTGCTTCAGCACTTTCTACTCCAGTTGTTGCTCCCGGTCTTCCGCCGACAGAAACCATATCTGATAATTCCGTTCCTTCACCTCCCATATCACTCATTTCTATATCTCCACCTTCACCTTCACCTTCTCCATTATCTGTACCTCCATCACGCCCGGACCTACTACCCGTTGCCTCACCAGAAGTAGATGGTCGTCCATTAATTTCACCACTCTCATCATCCGCTTCCATTCCCATTTTTTTTCTCCAGTCACTAATGGATTTAGTTGCGCTTTTATCCCACGCTTTTAATCCAGTTTTTTCATAAGCATATCCTAAACCTTTACTTACCATAGGTTTTAATGTTCTTAAAGCCCCTTCAGCACCTAAATCGTAGAGATGCTTCATATCGCGAGCAGAATAAGTTTGTTGCACTAATGCTTTATTAGCGGTCTTTACATTATCAACATCAGCCCTAAAAGCAGCAGCATTACTTGAAATAGCAGATGCGCCAGCGTTATAAGAACCCATACCACGAGCCATTTGTCCGTACATTATATAGAAGGTAAATATATTATTTTTTTTTAAGAATGGTTAAACTTATCATAGTAAACAGAGTACATTTGTTGTTGCATTATTTGTTTTTGAGAACGAGTTAGTTTTGTATCTATAATATCATCATCATCATTAGGTAGGACCATACAAGCATAATTTTTAAATTTACCGGGTGGTAATACAGCCATAGAATTAGGAGTTATACTATTTTCTTCTTTATAATATATATATGATACAATATTTCCCATATATATATCCTATTATAAAATATATCTTTATTAAACAGCCGGCGGTTGCTGTCGTTGCTCTATATTATTCGCCAGTTTTTCTGTTAAGCAAGATGACCCTCGCAATAAGCAAACAAGCGTATCACTTATTCCATTTCCTTTATGCTTTTTCAAAAAAGGCATTACTTCGCTCGTAATAAATAATACTGCTAAAATGATTGTACTATATTCCCACCCATTTTGATTATTATCAGAAACATTCCCTGTAAAAGTAGAATTCATTTTATAATCTGGAGAGAAAAATATTAATTACCATAAAAGTTTATCCGCATAATAACCATTTGTTCCCACTTTTGTTCTATTTTTTTGATGTCTTTTTTTATATGCTGCTCTTCTTTTTTTCGCAAATTCAAGACCTTTTGTTTTTTTAAAAGTAGGAAAATCACCATATCCCATAGCACCTATAGTTGCTACTTTTTTACCACCCTTAAATACATCTAACTTCTTTTTTTTATTTTTTGCCGGTTTAACTTGTACTCCTAATGTTTTTGCTCTCGCTCTTGTATATGCTGTAATTGTATAAGGCATTTATATATACTGACTATTATAAACTTTTTTAAAGGCATCCACTAAAGGCATCCTATTCGCAATCATATAATGCTGTAGCAATCTAATATTATTTTTAGTCCAGTTATGAACTCTACCTAATTTATGAAAAATTCTTTTATGTTGCGCCGTAAAATGTACTATTCCTCTTTTATGATTAACCGGGTCAATATTTTTCATTTCTTTAATTAAATTTACATAACTCATTTATATTACATAAAGATAATATCTTTCGGTAATTTCATTTTATAACAATACCAGTAGCAATCAAAACAAGTTTGAGGTTTCCAGTTTTCTACCTTTTTTTTATCTTCATATTTTTCAAAATGTATCCTTCTACGAGGAACTAATATTTGTAATTTTCTCTCCGTTTGTTTAAAATATTTCGCTAAATATTGAGTGTGTAATTTAGATGAAGGCATTAATAAACAAAATGGTTTATCTACATCAAATAAATATGGTAATATTTTTTTTACATCCTGAAACGGAGGATTTGATAGAATCAGGTCGTACTCAAATGTTTTATACCAGGTATAAAAGTCGCAGTCAGTATGTATAACTTTATAACCTTTTTCATCACATATATATCTACCACTACCTCCATCTAAATAAAATGGTTCATAAATTACATCTTTTTTACTTACATATTTTAAAATATCATCCCACGCGGAATGTGGAGTTGCATAATCATTTAACTTTTCTTTTTCCCCATCTTTACATTTCTTGTAAAAATTCGCCATTAGTTATAATATAAACTAATATTATAATTAATCACATTTTCATTAATGTTAGTCCTAAACTAATCCGTTGTTTCATTAATTTCGTCATCTTAAACTCTCTTCCATTAAATTTAAATTTCTTCCCTACATCTATCTTCTTCAATCTTCTCATCTCCGTTTTCGTAAATTTCTCGTCTTTCTTCATTTTTAATTGTTTCCGGAGTGTCCCCTCCTTGAATTTTATCGTCCCCGTCTTCGTTTTTATTTTCTCCATCTTCGGCGGCATTTATATTATCATCAGAAAATAAATCCCTATCAACAGGAATATATAAACCTCCTTTACCATTAGTCATAGTTTCCTCATTTGCTAATTTTTTCTGGTATTCTACATTATAATCAAAACATCTGGTACATAAAATTACTTTACAATCATTACCAGATGGGTCTGTTCCTCTAACAATATTAGAAGCGAATGGTATTTTATCCTTTTCATATTTTGTAGCATTTCCCGGTTGAAAACATAAACATAATGGTTGAATATTACCACTAACATCCGCCCAGTAAGGATTAATAAAAGTTTTTTTTGCTTCTTCTAAAGTCATTTTTTCCTCTCGCGGTTCGCTCATTATTTATAATATAACAATATATTATAAATTTTAAATATTTTACTAAATAATTATTCTATAGTATGAACTATTCCATTTGAAATATTACAGAGGCGTTGAGTAATACAGAAAAAGCGAAGTTGAAATTGTTTGCCGGCATCAGCAGCAGCAATTGTTGCCTGTCTTTTCCATATCATAGGAAGATTAGAAATGCGTCGTCCCTGTCCCATAGCATTCTCCATTTTAATTCCTAAAAACTGGGCTGTACCACTCTCACTATCATTAGAATATCCATTATACAATCTATCAGATAATCCTAATACAAGATTAGCACCTGCTGCGTCTACCTGATTAGTCCAACTCCAGCGATAATCGCATAACTGGACTGGAATACCTTCAATCTGGTTTGCTTCCTGCATCATAAGCGACTGATTAGTAATATTTTTAGAATAAAAGGGCTGACTATCAATAAATAAATTCATAGATTGACCTAAACGAAGAGCAATAGAATTATAGCGACCAATATTATTATAAACAAGACCGGCTGCGTCTACCTGTTGCTGTTGAAGAACAACACCTTTTACTTTTTTACCTCCTAAAGCGAGTTGAGTATCAAATGCGTGACTGCCTGCTGCGAGAATGGGTTCAGTATTCTCTATGGTCTGGATTTCATCATAAGGAATATCATAACCACCTCCAGTCATCATCTCTTGAGTTAAGAGTTCCAACTGACCGGGAAAGAATAGATAATCAGCGCAAATATAAACATCTTGAGTGGAAATAGTTGAGAAAATAGCATTAACATTCGCTGCGTTTGCTGCTGGAACGCAAAATCTATGACCGAAATTATTAGAGTTCCATTCAATAACAAGAGCCACCTCCTCGCGCATAGCGAACAAAGGCAATTGAACTCCAATAAGGAATGGTACAAGTTGCGATAAGCCAATTGTAAATTCTGGACTGGATGCTGCTGATGAAGTAATAACTTGACCCGGAGGAGTTGATGAATCAGTAAGAGCAGCAGCCATAACTCCTGTAGCAGCATTTTTACAAAATTCATCACTTACTCTACCTAACTGCCCGTAAGGAGCAGCGAAACCACGAGCATTAATTTTTGTCTGGTCCGGAGGAGCAATATTTTCAACTACTCTGGAAGCACTACCGCAAAAAACATCTGCTCCACCCTGTTTCACATTAGCAATACCGGTTTTATATTCATCACTCCAATGCAACCTTTTCCACGTACCCCAATGTCCCACACTTTCTAAATTACTTACTCTACGACCACCTATAGTAAGATAGGCGCGAGAAATCATACCTAAAGCACCCGTAGATGTAGGTAAATAACATTCCTGTTCTGCTGCGCCAACCTGATTACAGGTTTGACGAATAACAATTTGCGAGTTACTATCTAATACACCTTTGCGGTCAAAAACAAATTTTGCCTGCGATTGATTGATAGAAACGGGATATAAAATATCAGTAGTAATATCCTGATTTTCTGGTCGCTCGTAAGTTTGAGTTTTCAAAACTGATGGTAATCCTCTACCTGAAGCCATTATAATTTAACTAAAGATTTTAATAATTTTTAATAAAGTTAAAATTATTAAGTTAAAAAAATAATTACATAATCACGCGAACCTGTCCGTCTTGAAATACTATAGTATTCTTATGTTTTACAAACAAAAAGAGGGAGTGAGGTTTGAGAGATGTTCCTGTAGGTGCGACGGATTGAATACGAAGACCTAAAGGTGTTCCTCTAAAATCTAATCCATTATATGTGATATGGTCGTATGAAACTCCTAAATTGTATTGCTGGATTTTATCTTCAAAATTCATAGAATATCCATTTACTAAACTAAATCTCGCCTGGTCGTATGCTGCTCCGCCGGCAACAGCATTACCTAAAGGTAGTGAAAGTTCTGTAGTAAGTGATTTCTCAAAATTAGATAAGGACCATACATTTCTAATAGCATTAAGTTCTTCAAAATTCTTAAATGATGTAGACACTCCGGATGTTTGAGATGCCTGACTATCTACTTCAAAATCTAATGGAATTCTTAATCCACCTTTTGTAAATGTGAGGTCAGTCATAACAACTCTATTTTTAAGAACATTTGCGCCATTTTCTGTAAGCAACTGGGAGGTCCATTGAGAATTATACTCGTAATTATTCAAGAATTTAGATGGAACAATATTCATTATTGTACTAATTGTTCTACCGGTATTAATATTAATTGTTGCGTTATGGTCGTTAGATTGAATAACATTATAGAATGAACTATAAGCATCATAATCCCAACTACCCTGTCTATTAGCAATCATAGCATTCTGTCCGGCTTCATCTGGAGTTTCGCAAGTAACAGAAAGGGACATATTAGACAACTCATAATAAGCGCCACCTGCTGTAGTTCCACCTGCGGAGTTAGTATTGCGCCAGTAATTATTTCTCATAACAAAATTGTCTGGAGCGAGAGTGATTATGATTCTGCACCCTTTAATTAGTTGAAGGTCAATACCACCAGAACCTGCTAAAAAGCCGGCGAGTAATGGGAGTGAAAATTCAAATTTATTATCAGATTTTTTAGCGGTTGATACTTCTTTTGAAAGACCTCCATAAAGACCATCAACACCTCCATTTAGATAATTCTCAACACTCTCATTAAGAGGTGATAGGGAGGAACACATACGATTATAGTTTTTAATTGTTTCATAAGTTGCACCTTCTAAATTCTGGATAGAAAGAGTATCAATAACAGAACTAATACCGGTTCTCCCGTCAATATAAACATCATTTACAGGAGCAGCAGCAACGAAGAAATTAGTAGCATTTTGAGGAGGTTGTCCTTCACTTGCTAAACAAGTCATAGTTCCATTTATTCTTAAACTTTTCCCATCCATTATTTTAGGCACGCGAGGAATTTCAAATATGATTTGAGGTAACCCATTCCTTGCTCCAAATACGCCAGAACCTAAATTAGTAGGTTGAATCTGTAAAACTTCTCTGCGGAAATCCATTATAAATATAGTAAATATAAATTTATTTTATTAAAAGTTATATTTATTTAAAGTTCAACCCGGCAGCCATCTTTTGATACAATCAATCTGCGAAGACCCATAATATAAGAAACAAATAGTTTTTGTTTAGTAGGTGGAGTAGCAGTTGAATATTCTACTCTTAAACTAATATTACCATCTGCTCTTAAATCATATACACCTCCATAGCGAGCAAGAGCGCGACTAATAACGAAATTATCCTCTGGTCGTTGAAGATTTCTACATACAACTCTTGAGGTAGACATACTTTTCTCTACTTCCCATAAAGCAAGTTGTTCTACTAAAGAAGGAGCATTATTAAGACGACCTAATGGAACTTTTCTGGTAGGTTGAGATTTACCATTTACATAAAAATTATAAAACTGAACTCCGTCTAAAACACTTTTAAAATTATCATTTTCCATACTCTCTTTTAGTCCATTTTCAAGAGGCATACAATGTATCGCAACAGCGCGTTCATTAAATGCTGGAATATTTAACTGGGTTAAAACTTCTCCGGCAGGGACATTATTTCTATAGCAATTAGCAGTCATATAATCAAATGTAAATCCTTCTTCCGTCATAACTGATTTCTGTATCTGTTGCACATAAGCAGCAGGAGGAGAAGCAGTTTTAAGAACAAGTTCTACATCTGATAGTTCGTATTTCTGTACTTTAGTAGCATCTTCAACTTTAACCCCGCAGGTATTCGTTTTAGCAAGGAGAGGACCAGCCGCGCCACCTCCAGCGCCACCTTGAAACTGGTCGCCATTCGCTCCTGTTCCGTCTAATGTAATAGTAATAGCAACTGCGCCGCCAGCAACTTCTCCTCCGTTATACTGGATACGAGTAATACGACCCATATCACTCCATACAGGAGGAGCAGCACTTGTATAACCATATAGTTTTTGTCCTATAACAAGATTAGAAGCGCCTACAGCGCCATTTTTAACAACTTTAGCGCCAGCCGCGAGTGAAGCAGCAGTAGCAGCAGGAGCAGTAGCAATCATATTAGCGCCACTAACTACATCAGCATTAAGAGTAATAGTAGTAACAGGATTAGCAGCATTAGGAAGAGCAGTAGCAATACCGAACCTACAAGAACCGGGTAATGTAGGGATTACATCTCCAGCAGCATCTACAATACCATCTCCAGTCCATAGTTCTAAACATTTACCGGCTGGGTTTGTATCTATCTCAATTCTTGTACCCCCTACCAGTCCATTAGGGAACATCTTACTACCTCCTAAAACTCCAGAAAGAGCAAGTTTAAGAGCAACCTCGCAGGTATTAGGAGTAGCATCATCTACAGAAGCAGGAGCAAAAGTAGCAGCATCTACATCACTATCAAAAGGACCGGTTTTATAACAGCGGGACAACTGGGAGTTATTCATAGTATTAGCAGGGTCGCTGGCGTAAGGAACACTTTCCGCGCCTACTCTACGAGATGTAGGTTCAAGTAGTTCAAGAAGAGCGCGTTTATTGCGAACGGAAGCATTTTCTGAATAATGACTAAATTTCTCACACATTTCCCCGTAATTTTGAAGATTTTCTATGGTACAATTTCCCTGAAGGTCATAGATGCGTAGATTATTTACTATAGTAGCGCATCCGCATTTATTACTAAAACGAGCAGGGGATGAAGCAGTAACTTTAACATTAAATTTAAGATATGACTGGCGAGGGTCAATAAACGAAAGAAAAGAAGGAACTTCAAATCTTAAGGTCTGACCGGCAGCATAAGAAAGTTGATGGTCTGATGGCGCGAATGTAGAGCGCGAAGGAATTGTCTGTTGATATGACGAGGCGGTAAAATCCATTATAATATTACTAAATAAAATAATTAAGTTAAAAAAATTCAATTATTTTAATATCCTCCCATTTCTTGTTTAGGTACTTTTGTTGCTTTTGCTTTTCCTCTTTTAACTACCTTTTCTTTTGTAATTTTAGATTTAGTTACTTTTCTTTTTGATTTCTTTTCTCGTTTTGCCTTCAATTTTCTCCAGTCCTCACCTGCTTTTTTCATACCTCCTTTTTTTTCTCTTTTCATATATGGTCGCGCAAAATCAAGCCACGATACTCCTGCTGTAGAAACTTTTCTAACATTACCTTTACCCTTATCATTTACTTCTCCGGTAGGTTCTTGTTTATTCATTTTAGCATTCATTTATTATGTAGCATTATTTTTATTTTTTAATGCCTTCAATTCAGCATATCTTTCTCTCCTGCGTTGATTTATTTTTTCTCTATTTTTTTCTAAATATTTACGGGCTGATGCATTTCCTACATTTCTACCTTTATCAGTTTTTCTATATTCGCGCATATAATCTCGCATATTATCCCTATGTTTTTCCTTTTTCGCCATATATTTCGCTGCTATTGCTAAAAGTTCTTCTTGAGTATATTCTTTTTCATCCATTATATATAATGATTTGATAATTTATTTTTATATACTTAACTAATTAATAATAATGTTGCGATTATTAAAATTGAAGTTAAATTTCTCTCCAGATGAATTAAACAAAAAGGAAAATGGAAACGATTTACAAACAGATTAAACTAAAACAAAAAGTGTTGAAGGTTATAAAAGGTGTTATAACTATGCAATATCAAATAGACGATTTACAAGAGCGAGCAGTATGGAGAAGACGGACGGAAGCGAGATTAAGAGCGTGGAAAGAGCGTAAAAAAAGAATAAAGAGGCGACAAACGGAATATTTCTAATATTTAGATGGTTTAGTGCCGAATACTTGACTATCCTTCGGCATTCTCTTTTTAGGAATTCCTTTATCGTGGTATTTAGCGTGGTATTCACTTGTTTCTAAATCAACCTTCCCATTCATCTCTTCCGCGCAGGGATTATGAATACATTTATAGGAATTACGAAAAGTTTTTAACTTTTTACGATTTTGTTTTATCTTTTTAAACATTTTATAATATAAGTAAATATTATAATATGAGTTTAGTTTTTCTAAAAAACGACGACAATTCTCGTGATGATAGTCCCGGAACAACTGACCCGCATCTGTTGCCTTATAGATGGAGTAATTATTTTACTAATCCTATTAGAGTTCCACGCAACGCGCAGGTAGGATATATTAAGAGTTCTTTTCAACAAAAGCAAACTGGTTATGTAGATGATACGGAAATTTATATTTTAGAAGGTATGCCTGAATTAAACCCTACCATCCCTCTTTTTTTACCCGGCGGTCCAGTTAGTGATTGGAAAGGTGTTCTTTTTGATTTAGCCCGTTTATGTAATCAATATACTTATGATGGTAATTTTACAAGTGATTATAAAACATCTAATGTAGTTGAAGGTGTACTACAACAAGAATTTAATTATGGTTGGAATTGGTTAATTACATCTGGTAATAAATGTAAAATTAGATTAGACCAGCGAGCAATTGAAGATGTAGGAAATCAGGGTTGGAATAGTGGAGGATATAATGGAGCAGCAGGATTGAATACATTAAATATTGAAAATGTTGATTACAATATATATGCTGTTGATAGTCCTTATTATATTAATTCTGGAGGTATAGATGGAGTTGGATTTCCCACCCCTCCCCAGCGTCTAAATTATACAGCCGGTTCTCTTGTTACTGCTCCACCCGGTTTTAGTGCTTTTTATGATAGTGGTTGGGGAGGATTTAGAACATTTTCCGCTACTTATGGTATTGGAAGTGGTAATCCTCAAGCCATTCCTGAATTTAATCAACAGATAGTAGGTGCGACTGGGAAAGGACAATATGGTATGGTTGCTTCAAGAACAGGAATTAAACAATATACGGGTCAAATTGCTCCACTCTCGCAGGGTGGCGACGGGGCGGGTGGTCCAGGTCACGCATTTAATGGGTCTGGATATGTTATAAAAACATTTAGAAATTTCCCTCAATCATTCGGGGATGTTGATTATCCTGCTCCTAATGGAGTTGCTGCTAATAGGGGTTTATATGTAGGTGGTTGGAGTTCTTTTGGAGTTCAATCAACTCAACTAATGGAAAATATGCCCGGAGCGACTTCATTAAATGATAGTTTACAGAAATTCGTAGAAAGGATGGATTTAAATTCATCTGTTAATCCTTTAATTGCGGAGGGTGCTGTTCCTCGTTTTTTAATTGGTTGCGATATTGAAATAGGAGAAACAGGTACTGCTGGAGAACAATATCCAGAATTAGTTGTTAGAGTATTAGACCCTGATGGTCCTCCCGGACAAAGTAGGTATTTTGTAGCAGGGGGTTTAGATTTAACTGCGGCAGCGGCGGCTTCTAATGTTTCTTTAAATTCTTCTGGACCTTTACCTCCCGGAAAAGCAGCGGGTAATTTAAATGTTAGATTTAGATGGACCAGTCCTTATTGTATTGCTGTTGAATATTGTTTTAGATATAGACAAGAAACAGATTTACCATTCGCACCCGGAGTTGCTGGAGGCGACCCTATGACTGAATGGGTATTACTTTATGATATGAATAATGACCCAGCAGTTCGCCCTCAAATTTTAATTCCCGGATATTACGGCGATTTAACTATGGTTGAATATCCACTCAGCAACCTTGAAAATACTAATCGTAAAGGATTTTTTGATTACAGAAAATCTTATAGAATTCTTGCGAATCAGGCATTAAATACGGATTTAGATATGTCCCCACTTCCTTCTACTTCGTTTTATGAAGGTAGGTCATTAGATGAACTAAAAACATTATGTATTAATACAAGTGGAGCAGGGACAACTCCTACTCCTCGTTTAGTTGGATTAACTGCGGAAAGTTTTAAAGCAGATGGTATTTCTCAAAAGGAAGTATCTATTGTTATGAACCCCGTAACTTCTATAGGTGATTTAACTTTAAATCAGACATTATTGGGGGATGAATATTTCTTTTTAAATTCCCCAGATGTACACATAGGAGATGTATTAGGATTTGAAGGCGCTCCTACTCAACTTAACAATAATATTATTGGACCACCTGCTGTCCCTTATGTATTGTATGGAGTAGATGGAGGTCATACTATTCATTTATCAGAACGAGTTAATTCTCTTCATATTCAACTTACTAATATTGCTATTCAATCGCAAAATGGAGTTAGGTCTACGCAAAATAAAACAATTGCTGTTGTAGCAACTCAAGATGCATACATACAAAATGACCCTCTTAATAGCAACAATATATATAATGATACTGCTCCAGTAATCAATTGGATAGATTTGAATAATTTCAACGAAATTGAACTCAACAAAATTGATGTGCTTATAACTTACGACGATAATACGGAAGCAAAATCTTTAGAGAATAGAAGTGATGTAACTATTATGTTCCGTCAAAAACCTAATCCCCCTAATCCTGCGTATGTTCCTAATACAATTAGAAATTTAGGAGAAAGTGCTGGTCCGGGTTTTATGGCGTAGTTGATTTAGGAATAATGTTGCGAAATTAAAATATATTACTATTATATAATGAGTAATATGCTTTTTAAAGACGACCGACGCTGGAAGAATGTAAAAATTACTTCTAAAAACAACGACCCTGTTATACGGGCTGATAGAAAACTGGGGGACAAAACAGAACGATACTTACACCCTCGCTTATGTAAATGGTTTAATTGTAAATTTGATTGCGATACTACCGGTTGGAGATGTTTAGATATGATGGACCATTCTAATAAGATTGCAGTGGAAATAAAAACTCGCAGAAATCGTAGCGATAAGTATAATGAAACTATGGTAGGAGAAAACAAATATAAACGAGCAAGAAAATTAATGTTAAAAGGTTGGAAGGTTTTTTTATTTATTAAATTTACGGATGGAATTTATTTTTATAAATTTCCTACAAAATTAGAAAGTGATGTAAGAGTAGAAGATGGAGTAGATAGAAGGCGAGGATTTGAAGATAGAAAGAAGCATTTATATATTCCTATGTATCATTTTAATAAAATGACTAATTATGATAGTTATATAGAATATCTTGAAAATATTTAGAAATTTTTTATGTTTTTTATAGTTTATATTTTTTTAATATTTATATAAATTATAATGGAGAATAAAGGAATGCAAGAACGAATGGGACAAGCATTAAATGGGGGTATGTTTCCAGCCGCGAACCCTAATATAGACGAAGTGATTAAAAAAGAGGATTGTATTGATGGTGAAGCAGTAGCGCAAGAGCATATAGAAATGAAGGTTGAACCTATAAAAGAATCAGATATATTTATGAAACCGGTAAAAAATAATGTGAGATTGGATGTAAAACCTAAAAATGTTAAAGTAAAAAAACAGCGGGATTATAGTCATTTAGCGAAAGCAAGAGCAAAAGGAGCGGAAGTACGGAAAGCAAAAGCAGAAGCAAGAAGATTAAAAAAGGCAGAGGAAAAAGCGGAAAAAGATAGAATAAAAGCAGAGAGAAGAGCAGCAACTGCTGAAAGAAATAGACAACGGGCGAAGGATAGATATTATGAGAAAAAGAAACAAGCCCATAAAGAACCAGAAACAAAACCGGTTAATATACCAGTCGCTCCGGCTAAACCCGTCGCTCCCTCAATACAACAGGGTATGGATTTTAATACATTCGCAAATTATATGTTGAAATATGAGAATATGAAGAAGAGATATAAAGATGCTGTTGACGCGCAAACAGCGGAAAAAGAAAGAAAAAGACAGGAAGCAATCCGTAAAAAAGATGTAAAAAAAGAACCAGCATATCATCCGGCGAATTATCCATTAGCCCATTTATACAATCCACATTTACGCAAAAATAAAACATATTTTTAATTTTTTTATATTTTCTATATTTATATAAATGCCCCGTCGTAAAAAAACTTTGGAAAGTAACGAAAATTCAAATATGAAGGTTGTACCTATTCGCCCTTTAGAAATTAAAGATGATACTGATTATCACCCTAACCTACCTAAAATTACAAGAAACTCCGGAAGTATTACTCTATTATTAGGACCGACTGCAAGTGGAAAAACTTCAGTAATTAACTGGCTACTTTTGAACTCTAACGCGTGGGGTGGTAAGAAAAGTGCTTTTGAAAATGTATATATTTTTAGTCCCTCTGTAGAATGTGATGATAGTTGTCGTTTTTTAAGAGAATATTTTGAATGTTATACGGAATATAAAGATGAATATTTAAAAGCGATATTAGATAAGCAGGAGAGTTTTCCTAAAAAAGAAAGACCTAAAGGGATGATTGTTATTGATGATAGTGTTGGTAATAATGCTATGAAAAGGGGTGGTACATTACAAGCATTTTTAAGTAGATACAGACATTGGAATATGAATGTAATAATGAGCGTCCAGTCATTTAGAGCATTATCTACTATTGCCCGCGCAAACGCTACTAACATCTTAATCTTTAATGGGATTTATAATTCTAAAGAATTTGAAAAGATTGAAGAGGAATTTGATGATATGTATAAATGTAGTTTGAAAAAATGTTATAATACTTTTGCTCCTAATAAATATGATTTTTTACATTTAAAATTACGAGAAAATCCTCCGGAGATGTATAAAGGATTTCAACAACAGATTAATTATAATGTATATGGTAAAAAAGATTTAGATGATGTTGATGGAGAGAAAAATGAAGAAATGCAGTTTGAAATGAGTGAATCAGACAGCGAATAATTTTATTATATTATAATATTGAAGTATAATATAATGAATACTCAATTAATTTATGTTAGTAAAGAGAAAGCAGAAGTAAAAGATGAAACTACTGGAACTTTTCAAAATGTAGTTTCTCAAGGAGTAAAAGTAAAGGTGGGTGATTTAGTAAGCGTTGAAGGTATTGCGATAAATAGTATAGGTGTAGGTTCTGATATTATAGAAGTCCCGAAATCTATATTAAATTATAATTATGAACCTAATTCTATACAATTAAATTGTTGGGCTTATATTCATCAAAATTACGAATATACTTGTAGATTACCTTTTACGAATGCTGCGATTGATACTACGAGTGTTAGTAATGCTTATGGGTATTTAACATCTACTGCTGCTACTTGTCCCGCATATCCTTTTTCAACTGGTACGAGTTCTGTTCCTTTTCCATTAATAATGCCCGGACAAGACAATTATGGTGAAAGATTATATGTTGGTAGATATACTGCTCCTATTGAAGCATATAATCCCGCAGGACCTAATTTACCAGACGGGCAAAATCCTCCTGTATTTAATATACCCGGTAATACACCTGCTGTTAATGTTCCGGGTGGATGGGATGGGACAGCGAGTGGAGTTAAAATGTGGAGGGTATGGTGTCCTTTGAGAACAGATATGGAATGTAAGGTTGATGTGGGATATGATAATCCAGATAATATTGCTAATAAAATAACTGCTGATATGCATTCCGCATTACCTACTCCTTTCTATTTTACTAATACTGGAGCGAATACAGGAGAAGAATTAGCGTATGAATCAGAAAATAGAACGCAATTTTTAGATTTTTATAATCAATTGGCTTGTTCTACTCAAAATTCTTCAACCCTTTTAATTAGAGGTAATCCTTCATTTAATAGTCCTTTTCAAGCGCCAGCGGTCGCTCAACAAACTAATTTTAATTTTAATAGTTGGTTGGCTGTAAGTAATCCTATGATGTTATTTTATGGTTCAAGATTAATGTCTGGTATGTGTTTAAAAAATAATACTTTTATTAATGCTCGTGCAGGTATAATAAATGCTGTAGACCAGTCGCAGATAGTAAATTTAATAGCGGAAGATGAGGTAGACCCCGGTCCTCCCGCTCAAGATGGATGGGAGAATGGTAGTATATTAGTTACTAATTTGGCTTATACAGAATTTAATTTAAAAATGGTACAGAAATATATTCATAATACAAAATTCTATGTTGCTAATGCTAATTCTGGACCTATTACAACAGCAGAATTAAATTCTCCTCAAGTAAGAAGGGAATTCGTAACCCCGTTAGATATTTCTCGCGATAATGATAGTCGTCCTCAAACTACTTCATATAGAATACCGGTTCAATCTAATTTTAGAATTGCTGCGGAAGTATCACCTGCTCCTCAAAACTGCAATATGTATACATTTTTTAGACAATTTATATATGAGGAATATCATTTACCTAATGAAGCGCTATTTTTTGGTATTGAGATTGATGAAAGTCCTGTATTATTTGAAGGAGAACAACAAATACCTAAAACAATTGCTGAAAAATTAGATATACTTGTATGTTGTATAAATACAGGTGCTACTGGTAATAATGAAAAGGTTATAGGGTTTATAAGAATACAACAGAAGTTACAAAGCGCGGGGGGTAATCCTCCTACTACGGCTAATGGAGGTAGTAAAAAATTAAGTTGGGGTAATTATGTAGTTGTTAATTTAGCGCATCAAAATCCTCGTTGTAGAACTTCTATGATTGTAAATGTTAATACAATTAAAGACCCGGATACTCCTCCAGTTGCGGCAGATTTTGATGGATTGGTAAATCTGGGAGCGCCTAACATTACTTGTTTATTTGATAGTACAAGAGGTAGATTTGCGTTGAATCAGATGAGTTGGGCGGATTATACAGAAGCAACATTAAACTCCGCTGGTACAGCAGTTGAAACTACTGGGGGACAGGAAGTAATTACTGCTAATCATTATAACGGCGGAACTTTTGGGACTGCTGGTAGTACTCCGGATGGTATTACAAAAGCGCAGGGTTATAAATACGGGCAGTCCGGATTAGGTATTGTAGATTTGTCTGTTAAAAATAAATCATCTGGTGAGTGGGAAGTAATAGATTATACTGATGATAATGATATTGAAAATAAATTTACTAATTCCTTATGGGAAAGATTAGGTTTTGTTTATAAAGAATTTATTAATAAAAACGGACAACCTACATATATTTATACAGAGCGAACGCATAACTCTACTATAAGACGACCTCAACGAGATACTACATTCTTTCCATCTCCTATTACTACGAACGCTCAATTTGATACAGCGATTAGTATATCGTTGGATGTTGGTATTGCGAGTGTGAACGCACCTAAATTTAGTTTAGGTACAGAAAGAGGACAACCTAATATTGCTATTACAAGTGAGAGTGCTAATTTATATGCGAGTAATTTACCTCAAAAATTAGAATATCCATATTGGTTGATACAATCAGATATAATAGAGGGTTGTAAATTTAGTAGTGAAAATAATGGTAGTGAAGATAATATATTGGCTTTATGTAATCGCGCATATGTATCTGGTGATTTCGCATTTTCTTTTGCTCCGGATTATAAATTTACTGCTACAAAAGATTATGTGATTACTGGAATTAAAACAAGAATATTAAATCCTGATTTAACACCTGCGAATGTAAGTGATAAAACTTCTGTTATTTATAAAATAGAAAGTCCTATTGCTATGTTTACTAATCAAGTTAAACCTTCTTCTCTTCAGAAGGACCACACTCCTCCGGAGGAGAGGAAGGGAGAACGACATTCTCCGCAGGGGCAGTAGGTTTTAGGATAGTATGTTTGCCGTTATTTTGTTTTCTATCGCCGCAAAATAAATAATCAAAATGTCTATCGCCGAAATCGCGAAAGTTGAGCCAGCATTTTCTATGAACCCGTCTTCTTTTATTATCATTCCATTTGGCGAATTTTTTAATAGTTTTATTACATAGTATGCATTTTATTTTCTCTGGTTTATTCATATACAAATGGGGGAGAAAAAAATAAACTGGAAAAACCTAACAGAATATGAAAAGAAGAAAGCAAGAAGAAAATATATGAGAGAATATTATCAACGAAAAAAAAGTATGATACGAGAAAATGGTAGATATGTTTCAAGAAAAAAATCTACAACCGGACAATTTACAAGAACCTATGGAGAATTTATCGTCAAATTTAATTGAATAAAATGTTGATATTATATATAATGAATTATAATATCAATCTTTTCATTACTCCTAAAAAAGAAAAAGTGAGATGTCGTTGTTGTAATAAAAAAGTGGTAAATTTAAAACAACATCAAAAATCTAAATATTGTATGAAGGTCCGTAAAATTTTGGAAAAATTAAGTCCATTAGAAGTTGGTATATTAAAAGGTACAGGAAAAGAATATTTTTTCTAATGATTATGTATAATGAATTTACTTCAAGGAGATTGTTTAGAAAAAATGAAAGACATATCAGATAATAGTGTGGATATAGTAATTGCTGACTTGCCTTATGGTCGCTTTAAACATTTGGACTGGGATAAAACTATAGATTTAAAAAAGATGTGGATAGAAATTTGGAGAATAGCAAAATCTAATACTCCTGTTTTTTTATTTGGTGATATGAAGTTTGGGGTGCAGTTAATTAATAGTTGTCCTCGTCATTTTAAATATGAAATCGTATGGAATAAAAAAAGAACGACTACGCCATTATTAAGTAGAAAAAGGTTGGGAAAGGCGACGGAATATATTTTTATTTTTTACAAGAAACAACCAGTATATAATTATGCTAAATATCATAAACTAATTCATAAACCGGTTCAAGAAAAAAGGATAAAAAATGGTTATAAAACTGCTGCGAATAAAGATAGAATTGCTCCTTATAATAAATATAAGGGAAAATCCGGGAAACAATTTGAACCTAATTTACCCTTGAATGTTGTAAGTATGAAAAAAAATTTAGTAATGGGACAGGAGAAAACGGAAATGTATCATCAACAATCTAAAATGTATGACCCTATTTTGCCTACTAATATAATCTCAAAATATAATATAAGAATTAATAAACTCATCCCTAACATTACGGAGAAGCCGCAATTTATTTTAGAGTTTATTTTAAAATATTTTTCTAATGAAAATGATACTTGTTTAGATTTGACTATGGGTAGTGGGTCTTGCGGGGTTGCTTGTAAAACTTTAAATCGTAAATTTATAGGAATAGAATTAAATAAAGACCATTATGATATTGCTTGTAAAAGATTACTTTAAACTTTTAGCGAGCATTTTTAGATATTCATAATGTAAATCTGCGTGAAGTTTTTCTACTATTTTATTTATCTTATCCTGTATTTCCGGATAATATGAAAAGTTAATATCTCTATTATCGTCGTCAATTAAATCGTGGAGTTTTTCCATAGATTTAAAAGTAATTTTACTAATCTCAAGCAGGGTTGCTTTTTTTTGCTTATTAATAAGGGTCATTCTGGAGGACATCATATAACATACTTTTACTAATGGATATTTAACTTCAATTTTCATATAAGATTAGGAAATTGAAGATTTATAAAATATAAAAAAAGGATATAAAAAAAGGGGTAAAATTTGCCCGCCTTACTGGCGACACCTAAAAATAATATTTTTTAAAAAA
>JAAHTH010000917.1_pt1 | contig 26971 bp, 30 predicted proteins | sample 6116091 | NCBI WGS metagenome assembly JAAHTH01 (sample SAMN13939990, study PRJNA603662) | sponge metagenome | isolation source: marine sponge | host: Mycale hentscheli | place: New Zealand | collected 2006
TTAAAAATATTAAGAAATTAAAATCACAAAACTATAAGTTGGTTGGATATGGATCACCCGCAAAAGCCACAACTTCTTTAAATTATTTCGGAATAACATCTAAAGAAATTGATTATATTGTGGAAGACAATGAATTGAAACATAATAAATATATTCCAGGTGTAAACATTCCAATTTATTCGAAAGATAAATTACAAGAGGATTTTCCAGATGTAATTATTGTAATGGCGTGGAACTTCATCGATTATATTAAAGATAATAATAAAGATTTAATTAAACAAGGAGTGAAATTTATTAGTATAAAAGATTTACAATCAGATAACTTAGAAATATGAATTATTTAAAAAATAAATATGTAATTGGTACACATGTAATGTTTTATGAAATTGAACTTGTAAAATATTATATTAAAGGGTTGATTAATACTGTATCGACCGTTGAAAATAAAGAAAATATATATATTGATTTTGTATTTAATGTTTCTGAATTTTTTGAGAAGATAGATGATAGTAAAATAACAAAAAAATCTTTAATTGAAAAATTTGAAGGTGAAATTGAATTTTTTAAATCGATTGTTGGTGATAAAATTAATTTATCTGTCGAGATAAAGGACAATGATTTTGAAATTTATACACAAACAAATTATAGACGTGAATTAAATACGAAATATTGTTACTTGACAGATTATATCATATGGGGAGAAACTGACAGTCACCCTCCGAGAGAATGTTTTCATGCATTAGAAACTTTAAAGTTACATACCAATGAAAATAATTTGTATAGATATTTAGTTTCGTTTGCTGATAGAAAAATGTGGGATGCGAGTTGGAATCCTACAGTACATCCTAAATATGAAAATTTAGAGTATATTGAAGACGAAGCTACTACGAATGAAAATTTTGCTAAATCTCCAATGTCAATTGAACGGATGAATGAAATAAACTCTAAATCTGAAAATTATGATATACAGTATATTACATATCCAAAAATAGATGGTAGCTTTTTAGTAATGACATCTGATTTAATAAAGTCCGGAGTGAATATTCCACCGTGTTTTATTCATAATGACGATGAAGCATTGAGCATGTCTTCTAAATTGATATGTGGAAATCAGTTCATTCAGTTTATATTTAAAAATGTATTGAAAGTACATGCACGGAGACATCCTGAGAAGCGACTATATGTATTAGATGAAGATAACCCTAAAGGATTGTGTGGAAATCGCGATAAAGGCGAATGGTGGGAGAAATATAAAACAATGTCACAGTTCAATGTTAAAAATTTATTCAATTCGCAATTGAAATTTAAGACTTATCAAGATTTGCGTGACTCAATCAATGCTGTAGATTAAATATATTATGAAAATTTGTTTTTTAACAGAATTGCCATTTTTTGGAAAAGTAAATTCGACGCATGAAAATATGCGCACCGAATTTGCATGGATGAATGCATTGTCTGCGGATAATGTTAATATACGTGAAACATCTAACATTTCGGATAATTCATATGACATTGGGATTTTAATTGTGCCTAAAACATTACATAATTATGTAGATATACCAATACTTGACGAATTAAAAAGAATTGCTAATAAAACTTCTTTTATGCAGGAAGGACCATCTTGGTTTTATCAGGATTTGCCACTAAATCTTTCGATTCATTTTTTCAATATCATGAATGGTGTTGATTTTGTATTTGCACATAATGAATGTGATAGAGTTTATTATGAAGGACTTTTAAATAAACCTGCATATATAAATCCAACGTTGATGATTGAAGATGCAGTTGGAACTTTGAAACATTCAATCCGAAAAGATGTAATCATTGGTGGAAATTTTGGAAGATGGTATGGTGGATTTGATTCATATGTAGTTGCAAATCAATTTGAATGTGATATATATGCACCTTCAATGGGACGGATGAAAGATGAGGAAGTAGCAATTGATGGAATACAGCATTTACCATATTTAAATTGGAAATCGTGGATTCATAGATTAAATGATTTTAAATATGCAGTTCATTTAAATCCAAATACAATTGGTGGGACGTTTTATTTGAACTGTGCATATTTAGGAATTCCATGTATCGGAAATGTAAAAGCAAATACGCAACGCTTATGTTTCCCAGAAACGTCTATAGATGTACAGGATTTGGGACGTGCAAAAGAAATTGCTAACAAATTAAAAAATGATGTTGATTTTTATAATCATTGTTCTATTCAAGCAAAAGAATTATACATGAAAAATTTTCATAAAAGTGTATACGTTCAACAGTTAGAAAGTGTTATTAAAAAAGTTTTATGAGTGATAAATGTATAGTAATGTTTGATATAAATGACGGAAAATCCCGTCATGATCACAGTCAATATACTGATATAACAAAAACTGCATGGAAAAGTTTCTGTAATAAATATGATGTCGATTTCATTCCAATTACAGAGCCTTTAAAAGATGTTCATCATTCAAAATGGAATAAACACTTTGTATTTGATTTTATAGATCCTAAATATAAAAAAATTGGTATGGTTGATTTTGATACTATGCCGAAATGGAATTCTCCAGACCCATTTACACAATATACTACAGAATTTTGTGGAGTTAATGATAATAGTTCATTATTTTGGTTAAGTAATAGTATTAAATCGTATCGTAAATCCTTTAAAGAAATTGATGTTGATTTAAAAATAGGAGAATATATTAACAGTGGAGTCTTATTTTTTACAGATGAACATAAATACATCTTTGAAAATGTTCAGAGATTTTATTTATCAAATAAAGAACAATTAGATAATTGGAATGTACCATATACTGGTAGAGATCAGACGATTTTAAATCTGATATTAAAAAAACTAAATGTTCATAAAAAATATTTACCTTACACATGGAATACTATTTCTATGAATAAAAAAGGAATGTTTTCTAGCAATGAAAAACTGAATGATACTGTACCTTTCTTTTTAAAATATGGTAACATTTGGCATTTTACAGGATTTCCGGTCGAGCAACGAACACATATAATTCAACAAATATGGAATCAAATAAATTCTCACTATAAATAATAATATGAATATTGATAAAATTTTAGAAAATATACCTGATAAATTTGAACATAGAACTACTACGAGTCATCTATTTAAAAAAGATGTTTTTGAATTTTTCAACTCTCCTGAATTCTCTGACAGAATATGTGTTGAAATTGGATCTAACAAAGGACATACTACGAGAGTATTAAGTTTTTTATTTAAAGAGGTAATTGGATTTAATAAAGAAATCGTGACAGATGCTGAAGAATTCAATCGCGATAGAAATAATGTTAGATTTTATGGACAAGACGTGTATAATACAACATTTCCAATTGATTATGGAGATGTATTCTTTATAGATGCGATGCATACATATGATGCTGTATTACAAGATACATTGCGTTCGTTGAAATTTAAATCGAATCATAAAAGATATTTTATATATGATGATTATGGAGCATATCCTGAAATTAAGAAAGTTATTATGGATATGATTGACTGTGATTTGATATCACCTTTGAAAAACATTGGATATGGTAAAGGTGATAAATTTACTCGACCGTTATTTGATTCTGAAGGAATTATTTGTATTGAAAATTAAAAATATATGAATGCTCAGAACATAATCTTTATCCCCGCAGTCGTTTCTAACAACGGTGAAAAAAAGTTAAGAAATAATTCCCTTATAAAAGATGTTTTTGACTTAAGTATTTCTTCTTGGAAATTATTTGCAGATAAATACAATTGCAAGGTAGTAGTTATGGATACTCCACTCATGGATACTAATATAACTAGTTTAGCTTGGCAAAGATATTATGCACTAGATATGCTAGATCAATCTCAAATAAAATATGATCAAGTATTAATTGTAGATGCGGATACAATTGTTCATCCAAAATGTCCTAATTTTTTTGAATTCACTGAACATAAATATGTGGGGGTTCATGATTGTATTAGTTATGATTGGATTATTAAGAGTATTGAGTGTTATAAATCATATTTATTTAATGATTTTGATTTGGATATATGGAAATATATAAATGGTGGATTCCAAATATTCAATAAAAGTCATAGTGAATATTTAGATACATTCAAACAATTTTATATGGATAACAAAGATGTTATTTATCAAATTGAAACTAAAGTTGGGTTGGGAACGGATCAAACTCCGATGAATTATTTTCTTCAAAAATATAATGTGGATGTTAAAATACTTCCATATGAATATAACATGACAGGATTATATGTAGGAGAGGGTCTTTCAGATGATTTACCATTTATAGATTTGGGATACATATACCATTTTAATGGAATTCCTAATAATCCGGAGAGTGTTTTGAGTTGGATGCAAAAAGTAACAGATAAAATTTTTTAAAAAAAAGATATGAATATAAATTATTTTGATTTGGGATTGTTTAAAGTTCCATACGAGATGGAAATGATGTTAAATGATGTAATGCCTTCATTTGAAGATGTAAAATTAAACGTATATGGGATAGAAGCACATCCTACATATGTTAACAATATACGAAAAATGTATAGTGATCGTGATAATGTAACTATAGAAAACTTTGCAATTTCAAATAAAAAGGGTAACGAGAGATTATATCTTCAGGCTGGACAGAGTGAGGGTGGATTGGGGAATTCTATATTTAAAACAAAGCATAATGTAAATGAAAATACATTTCATGATATTGAATCAAATACATTTTCAAATTATTTGAAAGAGAAGAATATTGATTTAACGAATTCCGTTTGTAATATATTAAAAGTGAATATAGAAGGTGCAGAATTATATTTATGGGAAGATTTTGTTAAAAATGATTTAATTCAACATTTTCAAATTATATGCGGACATCCTAGTCATGATATACATAAAGTAGCTGAACTAAAAGAACACGAAGGATATTACAGTGAATTGTTAAATAAATTAAATATTGATAAATATTTGTATTTCTGTCACACTAATAAAGAACGATCTATTAATGATATGAAACAAAAGATATTAGAAATTTTAGGATGAAAATTGCATATTGTTTGTCTGGATGTATTGGTGGCTTAACTGGAAAAGCGATGGAAAAGTCATCGGGTAGTGAAGAAGTACTTAATATAGCATCGAATCTTTTCTTCAAAAATGTTAAATCCGATGTGGACATATTCATTTATTCGTGGGACACTCACTTACACAAACAATATGAATCAATTTATAATCCAAAACGTATCGTTACACGCGATCAGATTAAATTTGATATTTCTGGAAACGATAGCGAAAATCCTAGATTCCAAGCACATTACAGTCGGTGGTTTACTACGAAAAAAGTTTTAGAATTAAAAACACAGTATGAATCTGAATATGGAGGATATGATTTAGTTATATCTACCCGTTTAGATTTAGCATGGATTAAGCCAGTAAATTTTGAAACTTTGAATACATCAAAAGTAAATTTTGACCAAGCAATATTTCATAATAAACCGTATGGGACAGAAACATCTATTGAACTTGGTGATAGATTTATTGCAAGCAATTCAGAAACTATGAATGATATTTCTAAAATATATGATAAACTATCGGAATATACGAATTCAATAAAAAAAATGTGGCGAAGAATTTCGAGCCATTATATTATTCCACATCATCTTACAAAATTGAATATTAGAAAAGATATTGACTTTCCATATTTATTTTGGCATCCTACATATAATCAGCCATATGAAGATTCACACTGTGTTTTAGTTAGAGATTTGAAAAAATAATAAATAGCAAAATTATGAAAACTGTATATAAGCCATGGGGAAAAGAAGTATGGTTAGAATTAAATGATCAGTACTGTTATAAAAGGATTTATATTAATTCTGGATATAAAACTAGTTATCAATATCATAATAAAAAACGAGAAACTAATTATATAATCTCTGGTAAAGCAGAAGTGTGGTTGGAAAATGATCAAGGTATTGTTGAGAAAAAAATAATGACTGAAGGAGATTATTTCAATGTTACACCTCCAAAAAAACATCGAGTTATTGCACTGACAGATATTATATTGCAAGAAGTATCAACTCCAGAAGTTGATGATGTTATTCGAATCGAAGATGATACAAATCGAAAAGATGGTAGGCTAGATGGAGAACACATGTCCCCTTGTGTATGTATTCTTGCAGCTGGGCTCGGAAGCAGACTCAAGCATCATGTAACTACAAAAAATAAAGCGTTAATACCAATTAATAATAAAGCGATCATATCACATATAATTGATAAGTTCCCGTTGGAATATGAAATTATAATTGCAGTTGGATATAAATCAGAATCATTAATTGAATATTGTAATTTTGCGCATACAGACCGAAAGATTAAATATCAAACTGTAGATAAATGGGAGGATTCTTCCGTTGGACCCGGATACTCGATTCTCAAGTGCAAAGAGCTTTTACAGAGGCCATTCTATATAACAACCGTAGATTGTCTGATCGATTCCGATTTACCACCTTTAGATGGAAATTGGTTGGGAGTTCAGGAAACTTCATATCCAGAAAAATATTCAACTGTAGATTTTGATGCACATGGAAATGTAATTGATTTTAAGAATAAATCCGAATCTGGTTTTGATTATGCATTTATAGGACTCGCAAGTATTTTGGATTATGAAGTATTTTGGAATGAACTTTCAAATAATATGAAAGATCATGAATTAGTTTCTGCATGGTTAACTCCAAAAAACTATCCTAGTTTGAAGGTAAAGAAAGTGAAGTGGATTGATAGCGGAAATTTAGATGATCTTGAAAGTGCAAAGATTTACTTTGATGATACTCCGCTTTCTTTATCTAAAGATACCGAAGAAATAACATATAATATAGGTTCTAAAATCGTTAAATTTAATCCTGATACTAAACTTACAAAAAATAGATATCTAAGAGGATCTCAATTAGGAGATTTAATTCCATCTAATTTAAAAGGTGGAGATATGTTTATATCATACGATTGGGAAGATGGAACTACATTATATTCATATAATTCATTTGATTTATATAAACGATTTTTAGATCATTTCGAAAATGTAATTGAAAGTTCTATTTTTAACAAATGTCCCGAATCAATTATTCCATTTTATATTGAAAAAACATACGATAGAGTCCGAATGTTTGCAGATAAGTATGGTCCACATTATTTAGAGTCTGAATTTACAATCAATTCTAAAAAATATCCGACACTAAATAGTTTATTGGAACGTGTTACTAATAACATATCTATATTATCTCAAAACGATTTTTACTCTAATTTTCATGGGGATTTGCAATTTGATAATATTATATATACATCAAATGATAAGTTTAAGTATATAGATTGGAGACATTCATTTGCAAGAGTGGTTAATGGTGGAGATCTTTATTATGATTTAAGTAAATTATACGGAGGATCTATTTTATCATACGATGCACTGAAATGTGATGATATCATTTCCGTTTCAGAAGGTTCTTCCGTATTGGATGTTTCATATCCAGAATATGAACAGCTTTCTAAATTTAAGAATGTATATGAATCTTGGTTATCTAGTAAATATGATTTGAATAAAGTAAAGTTGATAACGGGATTGATTTATATTAATATGGCACCATTACACACACATAATTTTAGTAAATTATTATTGTGCAAGTCTATTGAATTATTAAACGAATGTATTAATGATAAATAAAGATACAAAATTATACGGTTCATTTAGTAAAAACGCAGGGAATTCTGGATGTATCCATTTTAATAATTTGTTTGAAAAACACAATATAAATGCAATATATAAATCCTTTTCAGTTTCAGATATAAGTGACGCATATAATGCCGCACAAGTGTTGAATTTTTCTGGGTTCGCAATTGCGATGCCTTATAAAATTGAAGCAATGAAATATATAAATCATATTTCAAATTGTGGAAATGTATGTGGATCTATAAACACTGTATTGTTTACGAAGGATCGTGTATCTATAGGATATAATACAGACTATACCGCTGCAAAAATTATGCTGAAGTCTTATATTGATAAATTTTCTACTATATATATACTGGGAAATGGGGGGTTATCAAAGGCAGTAAGTTCCGTTGCAAAAGAATATGATTTTGAGGTTGAATTGGTTGTTAGAAATAATTGGGATGAGATTTCAAATTTACGCAACAAATTAATATTCAATTGCACGCCTGTTAAAAATATATTAGATATGGACGTATCTAACACATTTATAGATTGTAATATTGGGACTTCAAGTGGAAACGAATTTCATTTTTTTCAAGCCTCGCGTCAATTTGAATTATATACTGGAATTAAAATGTTGAAATAATCATATATTCGCATGAAATATAAATTTGGAATTGGTCCTATGTCAAAGAATGTTGTGGATGGGTGTATTGAATTTTCAAATGAGAATTCAATTCCATTGGCATTAATTCCATCTAGAAGGCAGATTGAACATACTGGTGGATATGCAAATAATTGGGATACTTATAATTTTACGAAGTATGTTCAATTACGAAGTAATAATATTATATTAAAAAGAGATCATGGTGGACCATATCAAGGAAATGATCCAGATGATGGTAAGAAATCTTTACGAATTGATTGTTTAAATTTTGATGCGATACACATAGACCCTTGGAAGACAACCAAGAATTTTTCAGACGGAATGAATCTTACTAAAGATTTGATTGAATATTGTTTTAATATAAACAATTCCATATTATTTGAAATAGGAACTGAACAGTCTATATTCCCATATGATGCAAATCAATTAAATGACTTCATCATTTTTTTAAAAAAACGATTGAACTATAGAGTATATGAACAAATAAGATACGCTGTAATACAATGTGGTACTGCATTGAAAGAAAATAAAAATACTGGGTCATATGATAAGTTAAAGATGATAGATATGATATCGGTATGTAAAGTTCATGATTTAATTTCAAAAGAACATAATGGAGATTATATTTCAAATAAATTGATGTATGAGAAGTTTAAAAACGGATTGAATTCGATTAATATCGCTCCAGAATTTGCACAAATAGAAACTCGTATGTATCTGGAAAATATTCACGATATTGATATATTTGAGCGATTTTTTAAATTGTGTTTGGAGTCTAAGAAGTGGGTTAAATGGGTAGACTCTACATTTGATCCATATAAAAATAAAAAATCATTGATAAATATATGCGGACATTATATATTTTCATCTGAAGAATTTATACGTGAAATAAAAAATAAATGTAATATTGATTCTTTGATAAGAAAAAATATAAAAAATAAATTAAAGGAATTATATAATAATGACATCTAGACCTAAAACTATATTCTGCGATATTGATGGTACATTGGTTGAGCACAATCCACCATCGATAGTTGCATGCTCTGAATTTAAATTGAAGCTTTTACCAAACACCATAGAAAAATTACAAGAATGGGATCGTAAAGGATATAATATTATTTTAGTTACTGGTCGTAAAGAAAGTTTAAGAGAATCAACTGAAATTCAACTTGCAAGGGTTGGTATTTTTTACGATAAATTAATTATGGGAATCGGTGGTGGCGAACGTGTTGTGATAAACGATTTCAAACCAGACAGTAACAATCCTACAGCAGCACATTTTTGTTTGAAACGGGATTCTGGAATATCTAATATAGATATTTAATATTAAAATATAAAAAGATAATTATTATTGTGAATATTGAAACCATTGAATTCGACGTAACTTTGAATTGTAATTTCAGCTGTATGAATTGCAATCGCCACAGTAACTTTAATTCCATTAAAGATCCATTCGATGGAGACAATTCTGCTGGGTTAGAATACTATGACAATACAAATGTATCTCTTGAACAAGTAGATAAATTAATTGAAGATTGTAATAACAATAAAACTATAAAACGAATACATGTTATAGGCGGAGAACCTCTCACCCATCCTCATATAGATAAAATAATCGATAGGCTTCGGAATAATTTGTGGGGAGTTTCTGTTCCAAATATTGTCATCATTTCTAATATACATCCAAAGATGTTAAAGGCTGGAATTTTAGATACGCCGGAACAATTCTTGAAGTTTTTTCCCTTTTCTAGAATTGAAAATCTCAATTTAAAATATTCAGAGCAATTTTATGAATTATTGAAATATTTAAAAGCGAATATTAATCCATTTAATATCGATGATATTATTCATAACATTGATAATATCAAGTTATCAGTTGATAACAATGTAAACTCATTAAAGAATATTTTATCAAACATGCGATCATTTAGGGGAATTCCAATTTCAAATTTCACTCCACTTTCAGAAAAAAATGAAGTTCATAGATGTACCTTAGTCGCGCCGTATGATTCTGGACAAGAAATGTTGCCTACATGTACAATTCCAAATAGATGTGGAGTTAATTATTCATTTGATGGATATTGGCCATGCTCAAATGGTTCGGCAATTGCGCGTTTATTCAAATTAGACAAATATAATATGAAAACGTTGCCGAAATCATTTTCTGAAATAGAAGGAATTGATGAAAATGGATCTGCAATTATAGATAAAAATTCTGGAATGTGGGATATATGTAAATTATGTCAAGTTGCTGCAAAGAATCCGATGGCAGAAAAAGAACATGGACGACCAGTTTCTATTAGTTACAGAAAGGCTATGGGACTTGAGTCTTCGAATGATTCAAAATCTAAATATGTAATTGATTCACATGCAAAAAAATTAGCGAATGTGTCCGTTAAACCTGAAATATCTTAATATGAAATATAACACATTATATCCTATAATATTAAATGATAATAAAAATAAAACATTTGTTGAAACGGGATTTTGGCAAGGACATGGTGTTCAAGTTGCACTTGATTGTGGATTTGAGCGTGTATATAGTTGCGACATCGATGCCAAGAGTATTCAGCTTGCACGCAGTATTTATGGTAACGATATGCCAAATGTTCATGTATTCCAAAAAGATTCAGTTCAATATTTAGAATTCTTTTTTAGACATTATGAAATTACAGACGGAATTACATTTTGGCTAGATGCACATCCTGGAGCTGTAGGTTATTCGCCAGTAATTGATGAATTAAACATTATTGATAAATATTGTAAGAATAAAAATAATATTATTATGATTGATGATTATCATCTTTTAGATAAAAAATGGAGAGTCGATTTACAGAATTTAAATGATACTATATATAACATCAATTCTGAATTTAAAATAACTATATCTCCCAGAATTTATTCTGAAGACGGCGATGTCACAGACCCAACATTGCCGCGAAAGGGAGAATTATTAATTGCAAAATTATAAAAATATTATATGAAAAATATTGAATTACGTGGAAAACTGGTATTAGTTACTGGTGGCAGTGGCTTTTTAGGCACACCTCTTATTAAAAGGCTTTTAGATGATGGTGTAAGAGTAAGAACGATTTGTCGAGATGAAGGTAAATTGATTGAATTAAAACAAAAATTTCCATCAATTGAAATTTATACCGGAGATGTTTCTGATAAATTTGAAGTGAAACAGGCAATGAGAGGTGTATCTGGAGTTTTTCATTTAGCAGCGTCTAAACACGTAGGACTTGCAGAAAAACATGTTCGTGAATGTATTAAATCAAATACTATAGGTTCTTTAAATATCCTAGAGGAATCTTTAGAAATGGATTTGGAATTTGTAATTGGAATCAGTACAGACAAAGCTGCACAAGTTGCAGGGGTATACGGTGCGTCAAAATTATTAATGGAGCGGTTATTTAAACAATTTGAAGAAATAAATAATAAATGTGAATATAGAATTGTTAGATATGGTAATGTATTATATTCTACAGGATCTGTATTATGTAAATGGAAAAAATTGATTGAAGAAGGTAAAGAAGTTATTGTTACTGATTTAGAAGCTACTCGGTTTTTCTGGACAGTCGATCATGCATTGGATTTAATATTTGAGTGTCTTGATAAATGGGACGATTGTACACCATATGTACCCGAAATGAAAGGAATGTCTCTCTCTAGATTATTAGAAGCAATGATTTTAAAATATTCTAAAAATGGTATTCGATCTTCTGTAAAAGAAATTGGCTTACAGGCTGGGGAAAATAAACATGAAAGAGTTTTGGAAAACGGACCTACTTCAGAAGAAGTGAGCCAATATACTGTAGAAGAAATAAAGAAATTGATATAAATAGTTAAGTTTGGTATGAAAATATTGATTTTGGGAGGAAATCGTTTTGTTGGAAAAATGGTTGCACAAAAACTTTCAACATTATACGAGGTTACTGTCTTAAACAGATCCGGAACTGGTCCTGATACTTGCAATATAATTAAATTTGATAGAAATCATATCTTAAATATAAAAAATGATTATGATTTAATATTAGATTTTTGTTTATTTAATGCTACTCAAGCAATTGGATTAAATAAATTTCTATTGTTCGATCAACCGTATATATTCATTAGTAGCGCGGCTGCATATAAAAATAGCAATAATTTGTGCTATAGAGAAGATATGGATACTGGAGGACTTAGTGGATTTGGAGACTACGGTGTAGAAAAATCAGAATGTGAGCGAATTATAAGAAAACGCACATTTAATAATTTAATCATTCGACCACCGTATATAATTGGAGACGGATGTCCGCGCCCACGTCTAAGATATTATATAAACAAAATTAAAAATAATGAACCGATTCATTTAGCAGGTGACGGGAATAAGTTATTGACATTTATATGGTCTACTGATATAATGGATGTCTTATTAGATATGGTTTCAAATTTTAATTACTACGTATCGCAAGGTTCGGTGTATAACGTAGCAAGTGATGAGATCTATAGTAGTATATCGTTAATACGTGAAATTTCTGATATATTAGATGTGGAACCGATTTTGCAAACCAATGGATCTGAAAGTCCATTTGTAGATGAGCATTTGATATTAAATCCATGTAAACTTGGGCGAAAATTTAAATCTATAAAAAATAGATTGCCACAATTTATAAACAATTGTATTTAAAAAAAATATGAACAAATTACTTAGAACAAAACCATATATTCCAAAAGATGATCACGCAGATATATTAGAAAGATGGGCGGATATCTTAGAAACCGGAATGCTAGTTCAAGGAAAATATATTTCTGAATTCGAACAATCATTTGCGGAGTATTGTGGGACAAAATATGCAGTTACAACATGTTCAGGTGCTACAGCCCTAGAATTAGCAATTAAATCCGCAGGATTAAGAAATTCTTATATCATATGTCCAACACAAACATTCATTGCAAGTGCGAGCGCTATTGTAAGGTCAGGAAACATACCTGTAATTGCAGATATCGATAAACACACACACTGCTTGTCTCTAGACACTGTAAAGCAGTGTATGGGGAAATATGACATTTCAGCCGTCATGCTTGTTCATATGGCTGGATATATTACTCCGGACTATTATAATATTAAGAAATTTTGTGATGACAATAATATGTTGTTATTTGAAGACGCTTCACATGCCGTTGGGTCTAAAATTGATAACTTATCAGCCGGTAATTTAGGATATGCTGGATGCTTTTCTTTGTTCGGAACCAAAATAATCACCACAGGGGAGGGTGGGATTATAACAACAAATGATGAAGATTTAGCAGAGACGTGTAGAATTATGAGAAATCATGGTGCAATTAGAAATCCTGCACCTGTTAATGGAATTGATTTTGGTGTTAGTTGCGTGGATATATCTTCTAATTATAAAATGACAGAAACATCTGCAGTATTGGGAATTGCTCAATTAAAGAGGGCGGATGAATTTGTTCATAAGCGCAATTTGATTGCCGATAGATATCGAGAAAAAATTACAAACCCTAAAATAAAATTTTTAAATGTTCCAGATAACATTATTAATACATGGTGGCATTATATGATTGCGTTACCTGAAGGAACTACATTAGATGATCGAACTAAATTGTGTGAGACGTTATTTTCTCAATATAGCATCCCAACTGCAAATGCGTATTGGCCAGCATGTCATATGCAGGACGTGTTTAAACAATATACTATAATGGACAATTATCCAGCTGCAGATGATATTTTACATCGACACCTGTCACTTCCAATGTATGTTGAAATGACATTTGATCAAGTAGATTATATTTCAGACATCATTAATAAAATTGTGTAATATGATTGTAAGTATTCATCAACCTAATTATATGCCGTGGTTAGGATTTTTTGATAAAATCATACAGAGCGATGTATTTGTTATATTTGACGATGTTCAGTTTCCTAGAGGAAAATCGCATTTTGGACATCGAAATTATATAAAGACGAATAATTCAGAATCGAAAAAATATTTGACAGTTCCATTAATTGGTAAAAGTAGTTTTAAAAAATTCAATGAAATTGAAATAAATTATAATGGATGGAATGAAAAGCATTTAAATTTAATTTCTGAAAATTATAAAAGGTCGAAATATTATAATAAATATTATGATACACTTCGTAATATACTGATGAATGAATATGAATCCTTCTCCGAGTTAACAAGTACATTAATAGAATATTTTATGTCTGAATTAAAAATTGATACAAAAGTTATGTTTAGTTCAGAAATATGTGACTATACAGTATCCGGTGCAGATCGTATATCTGTTATATTAAAAGAATTGGGTGCTACAAAATACATTTCTGGAACTGGAACCGGTTCTATGAGATATATTAATGAAGAAAAATTTGAAGAGAATAATATTGAATTGATTTGGCAACATTATAAACATCCAGTGTATACACAATTGAATGGTGAATTTATACCATATATGTGTATTTTGGATTTATTGTTCAATGAAGGCGATAATAGTAGAAATTTAATTTGTAACTGATTATGAAAAATATATTAGCAATTGGTGCACATCCAGACGATATTGAATTCGGATGTGGAGGTACTTTATTACAACATAAAATTAATAATGATCGTGTAGTTTATTTGTGTATGACAAGCACGGAATCGATTGATGGTACAACTGGAGAAGTTATTCGGACATTTGATGAGAATAAAAAAGAAACTTTGTCTGCGGCAAAAGTATTAAATTGTGATGAAGTTGAATTTTTAAAATTTAAAGATTTACACGTACCATTTAATTTTTGGTCCGTTAGTGCGATTGAATCATTAATAAAAAGTCATAATATCGATACAATATATACGCATTGGGCAGGTGATGCTAATCAGGATCACATTTCAACTTTTAAAAGTACAGTGGCAGCTGCGAGATATGTTCCGAATGTATTTTGTTATGAACAAATTCCAATTCCACGGATGACTGAAAATCAAATGGACATAAATTATTATAACGATATAACTTCAACATTTGACGATAAAATTCGTGCATCTATGTGCCATAAAAGTCAAATAAAAAAATATAAAAAAGTAAACTTTGACGTTGAAAACAATTTGAGAATATTGGCCGAATTTAGGGGGATTCAAGCAAGTTGTAAATATGCAGAAGCGTTTAAAATATTAAAAATGGTTAATTGATATTATGGAAAATGAAATTTTAGAACTAATAAAGAGTGTTCCTCAAAAATATGAAAATTTTGGAACAATAACATATCAAATGAAATTTGATATATATAAACACTTTCACAATAAAAATTTATCATGTATTGAGATTGGATGTTACAATGGATACACAACCAACATTTTCAGTAAAATTTTTAAATCCGTGACGGCACTTGATAATAATGAAAAGCATTTGCAAGTTGCAAGAAAGATAAATGAACATAATGAAAATACAAATTTTGTAACCGTAGATTTGTATGATAAAGATGATTGGGACAATAAAGTTCATTCAATATATAATGGTATAATTGATGTTGCACTTGTAGATGCCGCACATTCATATGAATGTGCTAAAAGTGATATTATAAATGCAATTAACTTGGGGTGTAAATATATTATATTGGATGATGTTGGTGTATATGATGGAATAAAAAAATGTGTTTCTGAAATTAAAGAAGAATATAAGTCTAGAATAAAGAATGTCATTCCAATTGGAGTCGATTGGTATCATTATAAACTACCGCTTTTATCATTCGGGGTTCAACCATACAGAGTAATGGAAAAAAATATAGGTTCTCCAAAAATGATACCTCAATGGTTGTTACGGGATGAAAGTGATATAGAAATGAATGCGGGTGAAACGACTCGACGGTTATTCAATCCAATTAATTTTAAATTAGAAGTACTTTCAAATGATGTTGAATTTGTCAGTGGACATCTTGAAAATAAACTTCCAGATGATCAACTATTAAAATTAAATTTTAATGGGCCACATATAACACATTCAAAGAATCAGAATTTATTTAATTTTATTCCATTTCCAACTCATCGATTTGATGATAAGAACTGGATGTCAATGATGTATGATGACGAAAGGTTTCAATACAGTGCTGATGAAGTTAATTTTGAAGGTCTAATAATTGAATTAGAATAACATGATTGTAAAAACAAATCCAGAATTTGGAATTGAATTGGCACTTGTAGTACCATATGCATATTATTTGCATACAATTGGAGAATTAGATAGGGTTATTACTTCGAAAGGTATGCGATCATATTATTATTTCTGTGATAATGTATACGAAGATTTTAATACACGTACAATTAACAATGAAGTTGCCTTGCAAGACATTCCTAATCAATGGATACATCATAATGCATTTGCGATTACTGGAAAAGATTATAATGAACTTAATGACGACGAACAATTAGATGTAAATGGTGTGTTGGATTATCGTAAATGGGTATCTCCACCTTATAAAAATTTTTATAAAAATGAAGAGTTCAAATATAACACTAAAACTGTATTTTTAACAAATAAATATAATATTGAACACGGAGAACAACCATTGGGTTATTTTAATATTGAATGTTTATATAATATGTTCAATTATTTCCGTGATAAAAACTACACTGTTATATATAAACGTGCTACAAATAAAGAATCTGAATTTGCAACGGATCAGAATGAGCAAAATTCATTGCATCAAGGATATACTGATATTCGTGCAGATGTAGATGGAATTGGAATAATAACAGATTTTGAACTTACAAAATATTTTGATAATGTTATTTTAATAGATGACATTGTGAATAGATCAAAATATGATTATAATGAAACTCAATTGCGCGTGATGGCGAATTGCGATAAATTTATATCAGTTTGTGGTGGTAATTCAATATTATCTTCGTTATTCGGCGGAACTGTAATTAGTTATATCCACAAAGGAAAAGAACTACGTCCTAATTATTTTGGAAAAAATAGCTATTTTAGAAAGTTGTCAAATGCTAATATAATTCCAGCAATTGATAATTCAGTTGTTAAAACTGGAATTCACGATTATTCTGAATTATTAATCAAAATGAAAGAATATTTTTAAAAAAATACTTATTGATAAAGTTATGAATGATATAATTAAAAACATTTTATTAAACGAACAGACTAGGCAAGATAATACAATTGAATTAATTGCTAGTGAAAACTTTGCAAGTGATGCAGTTATGAAGCTCGCTGGCAGCATCTTCACAAACAAATATGCAGAGGGATATCCAGACAAGCGTTATTACAATGGCTGTGACAATATGGACGATATAGAACAACTTGCTATTGATACTCTATGTAAATTATTTAATTCTAAGTTTGCCAATGTACAACCTCACTGTGGTGCAAATGCTAACACCGCTGTATATCAAGCATTTTTAAAACCAGGTGATAATATTCTTGGAATGGATTTAGCAAGTGGTGGTCATTTGAGTCACGGAAGTCCTCCTAATATCTCTGGTAAAATTTATAAAGCACATACCTATGGTGTAAATGAAAATGGTTGGTTGGACTACGATGATATTATGAAGAAAGCATCAGAAGTGCAACCAAAAATGATTGTTGCTGGAGCAAGTGCATATCCCCGTCAAATCGATTGGGAAAAATTTCGTAAAATTGCAGATAAAGTAGGTGCCGTTTTATTAATTGATATGGCACATTATTCGGGTCTAATCGCAGGTGGTGTGTATGATAATCCAGTTCCATATGCTGATGTTGTTACCTCCACTACACATAAAACTTTAAGAGGACCAAGAGGTGGAATTATTCTTTGGAATAATCAAGAATACACTCGTAAAATAAACAGTGCAATCTTTCCAGGCACTCAAGGTGGACCATTGATGCATATCATAGCTGCCAAAGCACAATGTTTCATTGAGGCAAGTGAGCCAGATTTTAAAGAATATACAAAATCAGTTATTAATAATGCAAAGGCAATGGGTGAAGTATTATTAGCAAGAGGATTTAGAGTTCAAACCGATGGTACGGATAGTCACATTCTTTTAATAGATTTGTCTAACAATAAACATAGTGGTAGAGAAGCAGCAGATTTACTGGAAGAAAATGGGATTACCGTAAATAAAAATGGGGTTCCTAACGATCCCCGTTCATTTGTTGAAACAAGCGGCATTAGAATTGGCACGTCAGCAGAAACTACCAGAGGACACGATGAAGTTTGGTTTCGTGAATTATCAAATAGAATTGCTGATATTTTACAATAAAAAAAGATAGTTATTAATACAGTTATGAGTCTAAAAATTAGTTTTATCCAACCGTCACGGAACAATCTTCGTTACTTGAAGTGGAGTTATGAATCACTTCGGAAAAATCTATCTCACGCAGAACATGAAATTTGTGTGGCAGATGACTTTAGTGATGACGGGACTGCTGAATGGTGTAAAGAAATTGCATCAAAAGATCCAAATTTTAAATGGATACGAAATGATGGCCCTGAACGACTTGGGCATACGATTCTATATGATAGATTGATTAATGAAGTTGCAACTAACGATGTAGTAATGATTTATCACGCAGATATGTATGCATGTCCAAATTTTGATAAGTATATAGAAAAACATATTAAAACAGGAACGGTTGTTAGTTTGACGAGGATTGAACCACCCCTTCATCCACACGGACCAGAAAAAATAACACAAGATTTTGGTCAAGAACCAGAAGAATTTAATCCACAGGAAGAAAAATTCTTAGATTGGTTTAAAAAGACTAAAATTGAAAGACAAGATAAAGTTACAGAAGGTATTTTTGCACCATGGGCAATTTATAAATCAGACTTTCAAAAAATTGGTGGTCATGATGAATTATATGCTCCCCAATCTAAGGAAGACAGTGACATATTTAATAGGTTTGAATTAAACGGTTATAAATTCGTTCAAACGTGGGAGGGTTGTGTATACCATATGACATGTAGAGGTAGTAGGTATAATCCTACTATTACAACCGTTGGTAAAGAAAGTGATGAGTGGCTGGAACAGAACAATAAAAGTTCTAGAAATTTTATCCGTAAATGGGGACATTTTGTCAAACATAATGATACAATGAAACCAATTGTACCAAAAAGATATGATGTGGGGTTTGTTGTTAAAAATTGTGATGAATATAAACTTGCATTACTTGAACCATGGTGCGATTCAATATATACAGACGTAACATATGATCGATATATTGGTGTTGAGCAGAAAAACACATTGTTTGATTTATCTAAAAAATTAAAAAGGTATGAAGATCAAAAAACAAATGATATTATTTTAGAATTTGATGCTACGAAATTATCAAATCAATCATTTGAAATGTTTAATATGTTATCACTGATGATAACTGATAGTGGAGATGTGGGTAATATGGAATATGATATTTTTAAAATAAAAATCAATGCGTTGAATGATAATAGTTCAAATTTAATTGATATTGACAATGAATGGTATCAAAATAAATTATTATGAGTGCTTTATTAACCGATATATCAATTAATTCATATATTATATTTTTACTTATAATATGGTTTGAAGGTGACATTGTTAAATTATTTTGTTACAATAATATGCTGTGTAATCTGTTTAAAAGATCAGATTTTGAGAAATATAAATTACAAGAAGATGTATTTGCATTATATCCTGATTTTTTATATAAAAAATATCCTTCATTTTTTACTAAATTAATTTCATGTCCAATATGTTTAACATTTTGGTTAACATGTTTGGGGAATATCATACATTATGTATGTTTTCATGATAATTATTATGTATTATTGACGTTTTCGATTAACTATATTGTAAATTTGCTATTATATTTACTAATTCGTAAATTGTTATGATATATAATATAGTATGGTTATTTCAAATTATCAGCAATTTTATAACTTAATTCAATCAGATCCACTTTCAATTTCTAATGAATTGTTGCAATGTATCACGTCAGTGAGTAAAATATGTGCATGTAAAAAACAAAATAGAATAAATAAATCCAATCAATGTAATCAATTGTATATTGATTACATTACTAACTATGGGGATGCTAATAAAGAACTGTGGTTATCAAAGACACCTGATTCTGAAATTATATTTAATCATACATCACATCACCTTATTAAAAAAATAATATTACGATAATTATTAATATTTATTATTATGAAAAACTTTATATTATTATTTGCATTAACAATATCTTTACATGCAAACGAACTGTTTATTTACTCGAATGATCAGAAAGTTATTGGAGAAAATGTAGTAAACGGTGAGATTGAAACGGTTGGTCTTGCAAATGGAAAAACATTTTCCTTAAAAGATAATTTAAGTATCGTAACTTCTACTAACCAGACAGTAATATATGCATTGTCAAGCAAAACATTTGTGCAACAGAGAGAGAAGAGTTCAGTATATTTCAATGAATTTGATCAAGTTTTTAAAACTGATTTTTCAAAGCCTGAAAATGTAATTGTAAAAAAATCATCCCCGAATTTTAGTGTATCTGAAGGACAATTATTTATTTTGCAACGTGATGAAAATGTAGATACTACTGTTCTTACATCGTTAGCATTAGTCAATTTTCAAAATGCTAAATTATTTCTAAAAACTACTCCCAAATATACTGCAGTATATGTATACGATGGTAAAGTTATTGTTTTAGAAACAAAAGGGAAACGTGCAAGGGAAGTTGCAGCAGGTAACGTTTTAGTAGTTACCCCAGCACCCTCATTTGGAAGTCCGAAAATTCCAAAGCGCCGTTATCATACAATGTCATCGTCAGATTTAGAAGACTTGAATATTGGTGAAGAACAAGATATCGAAGAATTATTTTCAGACTTACAATATTCATTTAATAATACAATATTTGTTAATTATAATACTAATATATTTGGCATAAAATACAGTGATCGAAATTGAATATGCTAATCCCTTTTAACGAAAAAATAAATTCATTGTCTGAAGATGAATTGAGTATGTTATACGGAATTGTAAACTTTTTACATCCCAGATGTCTTTCATATGAACTTCCACTATCATTGATTCTATGCATTAAACCAAACAAATTAAAGCAAAAGATCGTCAGTGCAAAACAGAATGTAAAGCCGGAATTTATGGATATATATGACGAACTTATTAAAAAAATACTATCATAGTCATTTGCTTTATTGACATTCAAATCTTAGTATGATAGGCTATATCATATGTATCAAAACATTTTTATAGATCGCAAATCAGAATTAATTCATGTATGGGACGATAAAGTTGGAAAAATTGAAGTTCCATTAAAAACTGTGAAGTATGCGTATCGAAAAAATGATAATGGTATATATAAAAGCATATATGGTGACCCTTTAGAAAAAACCTATACATTTTCCCCAAACGATTCTTCTTTATTTGAAAGTGATGTCCCACTTGATACTCGTGCACTGATTGATATGTATGAAGATAACGATGAATCTTCTACAGGTCACAGAATTATGTTTTACGACATTGAGACTAGTTCTGAGGGGGGTTTCCCTAATATAGAGACTGCTGATAAAGAACTTACCGCAATCGCACTGTATGATAGTATTTCGAAGAAATATACTGCATACATTTTAGATAAAGAATCCATTCTTCAAGATAGCTCAACTGGAGAATCTGAAATTATCAGCTGCATAGATGAAAAAACATTGATTGAAAGGTTTTTAAATAAATTAGATGAAATACGACCTACAATATGGACTGGTTGGAACATTGATGGGTTTGACAACCCATATCTATACCGACGAATAAAACGAGTATTTGGTCAAAAACAAGCTGAACGATTGTCACCTATAAATAAATGCTATATGAACACGTATAGTGATAAGCTTGTAATTGCAGGTGTATCTAGTTTAGATTATATGTCTCTTTATAAAAAATATAATATTAAATTAGAGGCGAGTTATGCGTTAGCTGCAATTGGTAAGAAGGTAGTTGATATGGATAAAATCAATTATACTGGAAGTCTAGACGATCTTTATAAAAATGATATAAAAAAATATATTGAGTATAATTTAAACGATGTAAAGATTGTAGTTGCATTGGACGAGAAACTAAATTTCATTGAACAGGCACGTCAAATTTGTCATAAAGGTCACGTTCCGTATGAATGCTTTGGAAAGAGTTCTAGGTTTATTGAGGGTGCCATTTTAATGTATCTGCGAAGAAAGGGACAGGTTGCAAAAAATAAACCAGTATATGAAACTTCTGATAATCAAGTCTTAGATGAAGATGATGGATTTGAAGGTGCATATGTAAAAGATCCAATTACAGGTCGGCATGAATGGGTATTTGACTTAGATCTTACTAGCATGTATCCAAATATAATCATTTCTTTGAACATTTCCCCAGAAACAAAAGTTGATTTAGTTAAAAATTGGGATGTTCATAAATATTTGAATGGAACTATGTCTGAATTTGAAATTGGATCTATTAGCTACACTAAAGAAGAATTTCAAGAACTTTTGCAAAAGAATAAATATAGTATTGCGAGTAATGGTGTAATGTATAGGACGGATTTCCAAGGTGTCATTCCAGAAATTCTCATACAGTGGTTTAACGAAAGAAAAGAACTTAGAAAACTTGCTAAAAAATACGGAGATGCAAAAGAGTGGGATAAATATGCATATTATGATCGTGCACAAAGAGTGGTCAAAGTACAGTTGAATAGTATATATGGCACACTCGGATTAAAGATTTTTCGGTTTTACGATAAAGATAATGCAACTGCAGTAACAATTACAGGTCAAGATATTATTAAAACTACTGATAAAGCAGTAAATCAGTATTATAAAAAATCAATCGGGGATGTTGGTAAAGATCATATTATATATGTTGATACTGATTCAGTCTTTGCATCTGCATTGCCATTGATTGAAAAAAATAATCCAGAAATTGATGTTAATGATGACGAACAGATGACAACTGCAATTTTAGCAGTAGCTGGAGATGTTCAGGAATACGTTAATAAGTTTTATGATGTAATGGCAAAACGATTTTTTAATTTAGATGTTCACAGATTTGATATCAAACAAGAAGTAATTGCAAGGACTTCGTTTTGGGTAGCTAAGAAAAGATATGCACAATTCATCATTAACAATGGTGGTGTAAATGTGAAAGAAGATGATGCACTGGAAGTAAAGGGTTTAGATGTTGTAAGAACGTCATTTCCAATTAAATTTAGAGAATTCATGAGAGGATTTTTGATAGATATCTTAACGAAAGTTCCGAATGATGTAATAGATGAATCTATATTAAATTTCAAAGATAAATTGTCTGAATTTAATATTGTTGAGGTCGCTAAAAATACAAGTGTAAAGTTCGAAAGTAAAGATGGTAAGAAAAACTATAACCCAAAGAATAGAAACGCATTTAAAGCTATTCTAGGATCTCCTGCACAGGTAAGAGCAGCATTATATTACAATGATTTATTGAAGTTATGGAAATTAGATAAAAATGTTGAACCAATTATGCACGGTCAAAAGATCAAGTGGGTATATTTAAAACAAAATCCATTTGGATTGGAATGTATTGCATTAAAAGCAGACGATACCGATCCTGATGAAATTATAGATTTTATTGAAACATATATAGATAGATACGCTATGTATAAAAAAGAACTCAAGAAAAAACTAGAAGATTTTTATAAAGTATTGAATTGGGATTATCCAGTTGATAACAAAGTATCAGAGTTTTTTAGTTTTTAAGAAAGCAATTTATGAAAATAAAAACAAAAAAAACTCTTACAGAGGCTAATCTGAATATCATATTGTCAAAATCAAATACATCTCTATTTACAAATTCGGGACTTCAGATTTCTCACATGTATGAACGGGTTGTGTTTGGTGGAAAATTTCCAGTTGTGGAATTAAAAGAAACTCAAATTATTCCTGAATCATTTTATATTCCAACAAATCAATTATTTCGGTTGAGCAATCCTCAAGTATACTATATTGAATTCCGGAGCAATGATTCTACAAATATTAAATTGCAGTATCAATTAAGACAAGTTAGATATTCCACATACAAGATGGGTCACTTTTATATTTCGGTAAATGATTTGTATTTAGAAAATGGTTCTAGATGCATTAATCACAATAACACTATTATTCAAAATGAAAATTTAACGAATTTTTTCGAATATTCTTGACATTGCTTGAAATTAAACTACAGTTGTTGCTGTTAAAGCAAAATTATTTAAATCTATTTTTAAAATATAAAATATAAAATATTATTACATGAATAAATCATTACTTACATCATTTATAAATAAATATTCACTCAATGGAAATATTGAATCTGTTAAGTGGAACGTTGAAACTAATCAAATTGAAACCAAATCGATGACAGATGATAAAACGATATTATCTTTCGTTAAACTAAAAGAGAATTCAGGACTTGAAAAATCAGAGATTGGTATCAATGATACATCAAAACTTCAAAAATTAATAGGAGTATTAGATGACGATATTGACATTTCGTTTAATACTCACGTTAATAAAATAATGTCTATTAATTTAAAATCTGAAAATACAAATGTTCAGTACGTTACTGCAGATTTATCGGTAATTCCGAATGTTGCTCAAATTAGAACAATGCCGGAGTTTGATTTTAAAATGAAGTTAACACCCGAATTCATTCATAAATTTGTAAAAGCAAAAAGTGCGCTGAATGATGTAGACATACTTACATTTGTTAATAATAATGGACAATCACAAATAATAATTGGATATAGTGAACTTAATACTAATCGAATTAGTTTAGACATCGAACCGATAAACAAAGAAATGTGTATAACAAATATACTTCATTTTAACGCAAAGTTTTTAAAAGAAATTTTAATTAGTAACTCTGATTGTAAAGATGCGGTATTTAATATTAGTAATTCTGGACTCGCACATATAGAATTTGATACAGATGCATTCAATTGTAATTATTATTTAACAACAAAAAATATTTATTAATCATGGAATTTTTTGATACTTCAATAAAAAATGAATCTTCAAAATCTCATTCTTTGTGGGCAGAAAAATATCGTCCCGATTGTATGGATGATTACATTTGCGATGATAATCTTAAAAACATTATAAATGATTTTATAAAACGCAAAGATATTCCACAATTATTATTTTATGGAGATGCTGGATCTGGAAAAACTACGCTTGCAAAAATCATTACAAGCAATATTCCATGCGATGTGATGTATGTAAATGCTTCAGATCATACGGGTGTTGATTTTATTCGAGATCGTGTTAAACCATTTGCAGCATCCACTGGTTTTTATGATTTAAAAGTTGTTATTTTAGACGAAATGGATTTCATAAGTCCTTCTAGTCAAGCTGCACTTCGAAACCTGATGGAAACTTACAGTGAAAATACTAGATTTATTTTAACATGTAATTTTATTGAAAAGATAATTTCCCCACTGATTAGTCGATGTCAACAATTAAGAATTCATCCCCCTAATAAAAGAGACGTAGCAATGTATGTTCAAAACATATTAGTTTCTGAAAAAATCACTCACCAATTAGATGATATCAAATTTGTTGTAAACTCATATTATCCAGATATTAGAAAAATCGTAAATTATTCTCAACAAATTTCTACGTCTGGGAAAATTAAGCATATTAAAAATCAGAGTGCATGTTTTGACTTGAAAAATAATGTCTTAGATTTATTATCAAAATCAAAAGTAAATTCAAATTGTTTTAATGAAATTCGAGAGGTTATTAATGATAGTGGTATAAAACAATTTGAAGAATTATATCACGAATTATATGATAAAGTTCATATTTATTCAAAAGATAATACTGTAGAAGCAATTCTTATTATAGCGGAATATAGCTATCAAAACGCATTGGTTGTTGATAAAGAAATTACTTTTATGGCATGTATCGCCAGTATATTAAAGATCTAAACGATTCGCTACATTTACTATAAATAAAGTTGTGAAATAAATTTAATATGATAAATTATAATTCCTTTCAAAAAAAAGTTTTTTTAAATTATATAAAACAAAATACAAATTCTGTTGTTTTACTCTCAGATTCCAAAGATTTGATCAGTACACTAACAGTAGATAATGTAACATACATATTAATTGATAATTTAAATTATTTAAATATTAATATATTGAATAAAATCTTTTCTTTTGATAAAACTGTTGTGTTTATTAATGATAATACAGAAGATTCTAAAGAATTTAATTCAAAAATTACAACACAGGTATTATCATTTTTCAATTCAACTGATGATTATAAATTTCATAATGTTATAATTTATGGTAATACTGATTTTATCAATAAGAAAACATTATTTAAATTATCAGAATTTGCAGATAAGAATGTTATAAATAAATCATTCGCTCTTAATAATGTTGATTCTATATATTATGTCGGACAATCTGGCATGAGTGGGTATGCAAATGCTGCAAAAGGTTATATCGCAGATTATATTTTAAAAGGACATTCTATACAATGGTACCCATTATATTTTGATACATCAAAAAATGATAACACATATTATGTGGATGTATTGTCTGAGAGTGCTATAAAAACAGAACTTAAAGAAACTGATATTA
>JAAHTH010000918.1_pt1 | contig 26968 bp, 25 predicted proteins | sample 6116091 | NCBI WGS metagenome assembly JAAHTH01 (sample SAMN13939990, study PRJNA603662) | sponge metagenome | isolation source: marine sponge | host: Mycale hentscheli | place: New Zealand | collected 2006
TAACATTACCTTGGTTAGTAGCTATAATTGTTGAATCATAAATTTTACACCAAGGGACTACTCCTTCTGATTTACCATTGCCTGTAATTGTAGTTCCTCTAGGTCTAATTCTAGAAACAGATATACCTACTCCTCCTCCTTGAGAAGTTAATTTCATTAATTCAGCATTTGTTAATCCAATTCCTCTAACAGAATCAGGTGTATCAACACCAAAACAAGAAATAGGTAAACCCCTATCAGTTCCCATATTAGAAAATACTGGTGAGGCAAGTCCTAGCCAACCATTCCACATTAATTTATAGAATTTATTTTCTAATTCAGGTTTTCTTAACCTTGAAGCCGCAGCTCTTGCAACTCTTCTATATGCTATTTTTGGGGTTTCTCCAGGAATTAAATAACCTTTAGATACAGTTGCTAAAGAAATTTCATCCATCCAAGTAGGATAATCTTTTCCTGCTTCCCAATTTGAAGTATTTACACTAATATTTCCGTCCATTTTAAAATAAGTCGTTTGCGTCCCACTTTTGGGCTCCTTTTGAATAATTTGTAACTCGATTTGCAAAGAAATCTGTATGTTGTTTTCCAGCAGATAAAGAATCAAACCATTTCATTCTTTGTACTGCTTCTTTATCAATTCCATTAACTACGGGCTCTAATCCTAAATCACCCATTTTAGTATTAACTCTATGTTTAATAAATGAAACTAAATCATATTTAGAACAACCTTCTAAATCTCCCATTTCATAAACTTTATCTATAAAATCTAATTCTAATTTTAAAGATAATAAAGCTGCTTCTTTAATAGATTCTCTTAATTCAGGAGTATTTAATTCTGGTTTTTCTTCCATTAATTGTCTATATAACCAACATCCAGCATTTGAATGTAATGATTCATCTCTAATACTCCATTCTACTATTTGTCCTACTCCTTTTAATAAATTTCTTAATTTAAAAGAAAGTAAAATTGCAAAAGATGAAAATAAATTAACACCTTCTGTAAATGCTGAAAATATTGCTAGTGATTTTGCTCTAGCACTCCAATCAGGTGTACCATCATGAGAATCTCTAACTTCCATTAATGTTTCAATTTTAGCCATTGTAGATTCATCTTCTAAAAATTCAGCAAAATTATCTAATCCTAATTCTTCATTTAATAATGAATATGCTTCTGCATGAATAGTTTCAAAAGCACCAAATGTAACACCCATTTTAATAATTTCAGGTTTTCTAAACCAAGAAGTTACTAAATTAGTCCAATAATCATTTACTACTGTTTCAGTTTGGGCAAATCCTTTTAAAATAGTACCAATGATATTTTTTTCATTTTCATCTAAATTTTGTTTCCAATCATTAACATCTGACATCATAGGAACTTCAGTATGTAACCAATGTGCTTGGTGTTGTTTCATCCAATAATCATGTGCTTCTGGATATTCAAATGGTTTGTAAACTATTCTTTCTTGTGTTATATCTCTCATAAATTATTTTTTAAAAACGGGGCGATAACTATAGTATATATCATAACTTCTCATCTTTACTTACAGAAGAATCTTGAAAAAGTTGATTTAATACAAATTTATCATTCTTTGTTGGTTCATTAAAATTATTAGAAGTTGAAGCAGGCTCATTTTCAACAAATACTCTTGGTTCTTCGTCCATTTTTATATGACCCGTTGATGCATCTATGTCAGCATGATAAGTTACACCATCAAATCCATATCTATTTTTCATTATAAAAAATCTACCAGTTCCATTAACTTTATCTTGAGGTAATCTTGATAAAGACATACAAAAATCAGTAATCATCATTTTATTATATGATCCTGCTGCTTTATCTCCTTCAATAGTTTCATCTCTTGCACCTGCTCTATTAACTTGTGATACAGACCAAATAGGAATATTTAAAGTTCTAGCTAAAGCTTTAGTAGATATGTAAGTATTATCTAATTTTTCTTTTTCATCTTTAGAACCACTAGTACTTTTTAATAAATCTACATAATCAATAATTACTAAATCAGGAGCATACCCTAAATCTGTAACTTTTGATATATGAGCCTCTATTGTTGACATAGATGCTTGTCCTGGTGCATATTCTTTAATTGTTAAGGTTCCTTTTAAACCCTTAACATATTCATCTATCTTTTCTTTATGCAAATGAATAGTATTTACGGGTTGGTTTACAAAATGAGCATCATATCTTTTACCTACATATCCTTCTGATAATTCTAAAGTATAATGGACAACATTTAATCCTAATTTTAGAGCATGTGCTCCTAAAGCAACTAAACTCCAAGATTTACCACCACCTGGAGAACCAAATATCAAACCAAAATCTCCTCCACCTAAACCACCCATTAATCTTTCATTTATAACAGCCCATGGTGTTGGTAATACTTGACGGTCTTCTTCTTTATAACGGGCTTCCATATCTTTCATATATTCATGCCCTATATCCTTATCTTGTCCTGCTTTTAATGCATTATCAATTGTAAATCTAATATCATCAAACATTCCACCAGCAAGTAAATCTACTGATTTAAGTAATGCATCTTTTAATGATTGATTCTTACAAAAACTAGAAAATTCACCCTCAACATATTCTTGATCATCATTGGTTAATTTGTAAATTTCTTTTAATTGTTCTACAATTGCAATTTTTAATACTTCATTATCTAATTTTTTAACTTCAATTTTTAAAAAATCTAAAGTTGGATTAGCATGAAATTTATCAAAATATTGTAATGCTTCCCTAACAATCCATTTATGAGCTTCATTTTCAAAATAAGAAGGCATAATAACATCTCTAATATTAAGAGTAAATTTCTTATTTTTAAGTAAAGAATGTAATACTTTTACTTGAAAATGGGGGCCATATTGAGATAAACTTTTTAACGTCATAACCTTATTTATATTTTTGAAGATATGAAAAAACTTCTGCTAACCAAAATTCTGTGTTAGGTATTCCTCTTCCTAATAAATCTTTTTCATACATTTCGAAAAATCTTTTTTTATTTAGATTGTATGGTGGTGAATCTATTAATTCATCCAATTCTTTTTGATCATGTTCTAATAATTGAATATTATCTAAAGACATTAATTCATAATTAATTTCTAATTGACTTTTAAACAGATGAACATTACCATAAATTCCATGTTCTTCAACTTTATCAGTTGCTTTTTGATAAGCTTCTTGTAAAGTAAATAATTTTTCACCTGCAATTTCGGGAAAATATTTCATTAGTTTTTTAGGACCTAACCCTTTAACACCAGGTAAATTATCTGATTTATCACCCATTAAACATTTCATTGTAATAAAATTATAAGGATGCATACCATATTGCTCATAAACATCATTTGGTCTATAAAATTTCTTTTTAATTGGTGAATAAACTGTAATTCGTTTATTTACTAATTGTAAAAAATCCTGATCAGCTGAATAGATTATAACATCATCTTTTAATTTTTGAGAAAGATATGCTATTGTATCATCTGCTTCTATTTTATCAATTATAGAAATACTAACAGGTAAACATTTTAAATAATCTAATAATCTTAACATTTGTGTTGCAATTGAATCAGATTCTTCTGCTAATGTTGAGAAAACTTTAAAATTTGTAATTCTTTTTATTTGACGGTTTGCTTTATATTCAGAATAGGTATTTCTACGATTTGTAATATTACCTTGACCATCAAAAACTAAGATAACTCTAGTTGGTCTAATTAGTTTAATAACATATCCTAATGATTTTAAAAAACCAACTAAACCACCAACATGATTTCCCTGTGGATTAATAGCGGGAATCATAGCAAATGAACGCAAAAACGTGTTCATAGAATCAATTAAGAGCACCCTACTGTTTAAGTGTAGGGGCTCCAAATTGGACTCCTCATGCAAGTTGTTGAGTATATCTTTATAAAGTTGGTTCATCCACCGCTTCTATATTAGCAAAATCTTCATCTTCAGATCCTTCTAAAACTATTTCAATTGGACCTTCACCTAATATAGCACCCCATTCTGATTGATGGGCTTTTTTATAATTGTCTATATCTTTTTTAGTATCAGATATAAAGCCATGAGGTGTAACTATAATTTTACCTGTAGTTGTAACACCATTAATATGGTTTTTTTCAACAGCGGTTTTAACCTTTTTAGCCCATTCTACCTTTTTACCATCTTTAACTGCATTAACTTTTAAATTACCTGAATTAGAGATGTTACCAAATGTTACTATTAAGGTTGAATCAAAGAACATTGTATTACCACCTTTATTTTTCATAGTTGGTGGTTGCATAGGACCTATTGGTTTTTCAACCCAAATCTTATTAATAGCAACTAATGTATTAGTATAAGGACTAGATTCTTTTCTTGATAATAATATTTCTTGATTTATAAAGTTACCAAATTGAGTAGACATTGCTCCAGCATTCCATTCATTATTATTTTTAGCTTTTTCTACTGACATTTGACACGGCACAGATCCAATTGAATCCCATAAAAATACCATATCCATTGGTAAATTACCTTTTTTCTGTTCATTCATTAGATCTGCCATGAATCCCGCAACAGCTTCTACTGTTGGTAATTGCCCTCTATCAGCAAAAATAAAATTACCATCAACTCCTATTGTATTACCTTCTTCATCTTTTTCAAGATCTACTTCTAGACCCATCATCATAGCATGTTCCCAAGACCATTTCATCTCAGTTACTATAAAAACAGGCAATATTCCCATTTTTTGAGCATTAACAGCTACTTCTAATAAAGCGGTAGTTTTACCAGTATCAGAGTGTCCACGTAATAAAGTAATATGACCTGCGGGAACACCAGGTAATGATACCATTTCTTGCCACGCCGGGGATAAAGGTATCCATGATTGTTCTTTAAAGGTATTATTAGATGATCCTAAACCTTTTGCTGCTTTAAACTTATCAAGGGAGAACGTTCCCTTAACAGACTTGGAGATATCGCCTCCAAGGCTTACTTTTTTTCTTGCCATTTAATTAATCTTTAAATAAATCGTCGAATTCGTCCTCGTTGAACGATTCTTTTTGTTTAACATTCAAAGTATAACCAGTATCTCCTTCTGTAGTTGTTGTAGTTGGAGTGTCTGTAGTAGTATCTTCTGGGTTTAACCAATCCTGAAGTGCTGTTTTCATATCATCGTAAGAAACTCTTCTATAATATTTTAATAATTCAGGTTGGTCAGATAACCATTTTTCAACTTCAGCATTATCATCAGATAAAACTGATTGTTTTGGTTTTACTCTAAGTGAAGTTTGTGGGTAAGGATTACCTTGAACTACTTCTACTGTCATGTCTAAACCAGAGACTACATCAGTAAAATCACCATAATCTTCGTCTGCGGCATAACTTAATAATTCTTGGTAAACTTGCTTTCCAAATTCCCAAAATCTAACACCTTTGCTTTCTTCTCCTCTAACTATTACAGGAGCAAATACCCTCATTTTTGGTTCTAATTTCTTAGCTAACCTCCAATTTTCAGGTTCAGATGTTTTTCTTAATTCTTTAGAAAATTCTACAATAGGATCTTTATCACCATAATTAATTGGTGAGATCATTGTTCTACTTCCTATTCCATAATGAAAGAAAACTTCAGTAAATGGGTTTTCTTTATTTTCCTTATAAGGGAGAAATCTAACTTGTGATTTACCCATAGGTGCTTTCCAAAAATATTGACTTCTATCAAATTTCTGATTGTTGTTTTGACCAGGTTTGGTCTGTAATTGTTCTAACTTGCTTGAGATTAATTTTAAATCCATAATATAACTTTTTTTAATTTGAAACGGTTGATAATGTAATAACTTAATTTATGATATCCAAACTAGAATGTAAGGATCTCATGTATTTTTGTATCTAATTTTTTTAACTCGCCACCTGTAGTTAATAAGATACAATTTCTGTAGTCTTGCCAATTTACTCTATAATTAGTATCTAATTCACCACTATTTAAAGAACGAATTAAATCGTTAAGTGCATTAATAGTGTATAGAGTATTGGATTCCTTTTTTCTATGTAAAAGGATTGTATTATCTAGTATTGTACTAGACATATTGAATGAATCAACATTATATGTACAGACATATTCATTTGTAGATTCTACAAACAATACAAATATCTTGTTAAATAAGATTTGATATTGATCTTTAATCGTATCTACAGTTGATTCTAAGTCTTCCTTAGTGGTAAATGTGCAAAATAATTTGTTTGCCAAATCGTCAAAATTAATTTCGTAATCCATAATAAATATTATATATCTTTTAAAGAATTGTAATTATTACCATATGCAACTTTTACAACGTATTTGTTATTTTCTAATAATCTTTTAATTTCTTTTAAAACCTCTTTACCATCTACTGAAGAGTAATCAACTAAGAATGAATCATAGGTGTATAATATAACTTTACTTTGTTTATTATCCAAATAATCTATTACTTTTCTTACAGAAATAACATTATTATGTGTTTCTGCTGATTGTATCATATAATTCAACACTTTATTAGGTGTTGGATTCTGTATTTGTTCTTTAGTTAATATTTTTCCTCCTACTAACTCTAATTTTTCTGTAGCATTAAATAATTCCCATAATTTCTCAACATATTCATTCATTGCTTTAAAGAATGGTATTTCTTTATATTCCTTAAACACACCTCCATATAATTGTTTAAAGGTTAATTCTTTAGATTTAGCATATTCTTTATCAGTTAATTCTTCTTTATTAAAATACATTTTACCTAACTGATTATGTACTGATTCTTTGTCTAGTTTGAATCCTATTAGATTAGCTAATATCCTTACATGATAAGCATCGTAATCAAATTCAAAAAACATATCATTTTTAGGAATAAATGAAGTTCTTGAACCATCATTTTTATTTAAAGCAGCGAAGTTAACACCGTTAAAAGAGTTAGTTGGACGAGTAGTAAGGTTGTATAAGTTATATTTAGTATACACTGTTTCTCCACGAATAAACCATTCTTTTTCATGGTATTTAAAGTGTTTATCAAAATAATCCGGGTGAATTTTTAATCCTTGATCCTCTATTGATTTAAATACTTTTGGAAAAATATTATTATAAAATTCATTTACTTTTGTTGGGATTTTTTCTCTAATTTCTTCAAAGTTTTTCTCCTCTTGCTCGTAAATTTTTGAGATTGGTACCAAGGAAGTACAGAATGGTAAATGTCCATACCTATCATAAGTACGGGACCTAATAGGAGTATAATCCAAGTTGTTATTGTCATAAGGTATATCTATTAATTTAGGTGAATCAAAGAAATATAAACATTCTTTTTTATTTGTAGTATAAATTTTTTCATATTTGCTTTCTATCCATTCTATTACTTTATTAAAATCTAATCTAAATGCTTCAGAATGGTTAATTGGAAATATATATCCTTTACCTTTAAAAGTTTTAAAATATATTAAACATGGTGAAGTTAAAGCAGAATGGTATTCATCATTCATAGGAATGATTTTTATATAACACTCATCACCTGAACAATATAATCTATTTAATTGTTCCTCTGTCTCAACAATGTAATACATAACCTTTTATTCATAACTTTAAGTTGCACCAAGATTTCCTAATGCTTCGTTTACCAATGTATTAACTTGTCCTTGAACAACCACATTAGCTGGTAAGAGTATTTTGTTTTGTGATTGGGTATGTGTTGCTCCATCCATTATTGTTCCATCTGCCATTATGTGATAGTTACCTATATATACATTATTATCTAATCTAATTGTAAATTCATTTCCACTTGTGTATTGGTTAGAGATTAATTCTAAGTTTGGTCTAACTGCAAATTGAATTAAATTAGATAAATATTGTTTTATACCTTTAAATTCTTTATTAGTAAAATTAATTAATCTTTCATTAGTATCCACAATTCCTGCAGTAACTACTCCATTAGGACCTCTTGTATCTCTAAGTGGACCAGATATTTTCCAATATATTTTTACTACTTGCCATAAAGCATAATTATATTCTCCACTTTGTGTAAATAAATCATTATAAGTTGATTCATTTATTTCTAATATTTGAAATGGATTAGAGTTTCTTTTCTTAGCAAAATATCTTTCTATTTGTCCTCTTTGATAATCTTTACCTTGAGGTTGAGGAATAAAGGAAGTAGGGTTTTTACCATATTCAAACAATTCTTGATTTTTAGGGTTTAATCTAGCATATTCTAAATTACTGGGAGTGTTAGGAACTTGATTTGTTGATTCATCTTTAGGAACTATACCTAATAATTGTTTTGTTGGTTCTAATGGGGTATTCCCACTATAAATTTGACCATTAAATAATTGATGGTAGGGACCACTATATGGTTTACCATTAGGGTCAACAAATTCTCCACCATTAGTGAATAAATTATTATTTGTTAAAGATTTAGGTATATAAGCCATTAGTTACGTGGTACAATTTGTCCTCTTAATATAGTATACCATTTATTATTTTCTATCTCATGATTAATAGAAAATACAGCAAAATCAATCCCTGTAGTGTTTATAGTAGCTCTGTATTGTTTTGGTAATCTATCTTCTGGGATTCTAAATATATTATAAGGTAAAATTCCAGATATTCCATCTATTTTAAGACTGTATTCTATAGGGATAGCAGCAGTTGATTGTTTATTATTTGTTTTATCAATAATAAGTTTATTTTCATATCTTTTTTGTAAATCAGCATATAGAGTAGTTAATTCACTTATAGTTTCTAATTTTAAATTTTCAAAAGTATATATATTAAAAAAATGTTTAAATAATTTAACTTGTGGTTGGATTTTTACCTCTGGATCCGATGTTAATTGTTTGCCACTGCTTACACCAGGTATTTTTCTTTCTCCTAATCTATCTTTAACTCCTTTATTTAAATGTTGAAATGCTAATACTTCTTCAGCAAATTCTTCTAAACCATTATCACTAGCTTGAGCTGCGATTACTATTTGAGCAGCTAATTTAGGAGTAATTTTTGAATTAAAACTATAATCATATACAATAGATCCTTTTCCGAAATTTTTAATTTTAATTGCTTGGGTTGTTTCTTCTTCTGTAGGGATTCTATTTTCATCTATGATTCTAATACAATTACTGTCTTTATCGTAAAAAGGCTTAAATGAATTTATTTTTCCTAAAGAAACATTTATTCCATCTAAAATTTTAGTAATATAATCCATTAAACTTACACTTTTGTCTTCATTTATAGATGATAATGATTTCATAGTATCTAAAGCAAAATCAATATTAACTAAAACATTAAATAATTTATTATTAAATGGAGGAACAAGTGGTTGTATCTTGATTGAATTTATGTGATTTAGTTTTTTTCTTAAATCATCCCTACCTTCGATCTCTTTAGTAAATAATTCTCTACGACCCTCTTCAGTTACACTATAAGGAATTAAACATTTAGAAGGATCTACACTAGCTTGAAATGGTGAAGATTTTATTATAGTATTATCAGGATTATAATCTAAATAAACAATAGGTTCATTACTATTTTCATCACCTTCACAAAATATCCCTACATGTTGTATTAAAGTAAATAAATGAGCTAAAGTAATGTAAGAGAAAAAGTTTTTAGAATCCGAAACTGAAGCACCTGATATATATCCATGATATAGTTCTGGTTTTAATTCAGTAGCTGCCCCTAACCCTGATGTTATTTGGTAGGCATTTCCAAATTTTATATTTTTGTTATCGCTTATACTTCCTCCATTAAAATTAGGACCTTGGTAATTGGTTGATTGGTAAATGAGGTTTAAATAATCTCCATAAGTACTTATATCTCCTTTAAAACTTTTAAATGTTTTAGTTAAAGTTATTTTTTGTAACTCTTTTATTTTAAGAAGTTTTACACTACTATCACTACTAAATCCATCTTTTTTCTCTACAATACCTGTAGCCTTATACATTATTTCTTTTAATGTAGAAAGTATATTTTCTAAATTTGAACTATAAGTACCTCCATTATCTTCAGGACCTCTAAAAATATCAAAATTTACTTTACTTGCTGTGTTTATTCTAAGAGATTCTGCTATACCTCCTTCTCCTACAACTGATATTTTACAATTATAAGACCCATCATTATTTGCTGTCCAATCAAAATTTCGAACTCTACCTAATAAACATTCATAATTACCTTCTGATTTTTGTCTTTTATCAGTAGCTAATTTTAATATTTTATCTTTTTTGTTTGTAGAAAAAAATTCAAGAGGAGAGGGATTAATTTCAAAAGTACCATCATTTTTAATATAATTTGAATGTCCCCATTCTAAAAGCACATTACAACCTAAACTCATATAAAGTTTAGTCATTGTATCTAATTGGTCTAAATTATAGCAAATAAATTCAATATCTGCTTCCATTAAAGTTTGCCATTTACCTCCTGTACCGATTGATACATTAGTAATACCAGGCATAGGTCTAAATCCTAAATCATCTTCATTTCCTTTAGTATAAGTTTCATTAAACCCACCTTTTATTCTAGTTTTAGTTGCACCCGCAAGTATAGTTCCTCCTTGTAATGTATTTAATTGAGCTGTTTCTGCACTCTCATTTATATTAGCTCCTGAACTTAATCTTACCCAAACATTTCGATTTGTTAAATATTGTAAAATATTATTACTACGATTATTACTAGAAATAATCTCTTGTCTTTTTTGAATTTGGGTATTTATATAATCTGGGAAACCGGATCCTATAATGTTTTTGTAAGTAGGCATAACATGTTAAGAATTTAAACTATTAAACTCTAGAATAGCATCATTTAAGTTACCTGGAATTCTTAATTGGAAACCAGGTGTTGGAAATAATGAATCACCAGGCAAATCATTTGCCATTGCAATTACCCACCATAACGTAGAATCTCCATAAAAATCAGTTGCTATCAAGTCTAATCTATCTTGTTCTCTAACGATAATATAATAATCATCATTTGAGGGAACAACAGAAGGATATTTAGTTGGTAAGTAAATTACTTTACCATCATCTGTAGTGTATGTTCCTATATTTTCGTATCTTCTTGCCATACTAATCTTCTAGTGGTGCTCCAAATGACCCTTCTCCTACTTCAACTGAAGGGGTTAGAATATTATTAGTTTGTCTTAAATATCTATTATTTGGAGTTGTTAATAATATTGGTGAATCTATACCTGTTTTAGGTAAAGTATTAAGTATTGGTTTAAATTGAACAGCTATATCCATTAATTGTGGTGTTTCTAACATATCACTACTACTTCCTCCTTCTGGTTCATCCATTGCTATTTCCCAAGCATATTGATCGTCAACATTTAATTGTAATGATTCTAATATACCAGGTGTTCTAACAAATAAATCACCTATAGTTAATTTAGTAATATTACCTCTCATAAACCCTGCTGAGTTATAATCTGGGTATAGAGTAGATATTAAATAATTTAATTTTCTATATAAAAATTTCATTTCTTGTTTTGATTGTGCAGCTATTTTAAAATTAAAATTAACTACTCTATCAAATCCTTGATATGTATAAAAGTTTTCTCCTCTACCTGTGTAACGACTTGCTGCCCATTCAGCATTATGATTATCATTATATCCTGTTAAGAATGCCCTAAAAAATGTTGCATTTGTTTTATTAGGATTTTTATTAATTATAGTTTCAAAAGCAAACTTAATTAAATCTCTTTCAAAACCACTAATACCATTACTATCAGTTCTACTTTGGACATCTGACATATTAATTTTATCCTGACCAGGTTCAAAAATGTCATTAATGTTTGTTCTTAAATTAGAGGGCCTAGCTCCAGGATTACCTATTTTTACTCTTGTAGTAATATTAAAGTTTTTATAATCACTTTTAGCTACACTACGAGGATTAATTACATCATTTCTAAAATCAGTAACTCCTAAAGTTCCAGGTAATGATTGTTGTCTTTCTCTAATTTTATCATAACCCATAAAGTTATTAAATAATACAACATCTCCATTTGGATTTTTATCTGCTCTAATATAGCTAGGTGAATTTTGTTGAAATATGTTATCTATATTTCCACCTGTAATGCCATTTTCTGTATCTGTGATATTAAATCTTTGTGATAATCCTAATAAATTAGAAAAGTTAATTTCTGTTATTGGTCTAGCTTGAACTTCATTACCATATACATCATTTTTAAAATTAGATCCTATAAATGTTGGTGCATTTTGTGTATTAATTGGGGCACCTAAATAATCTGTAGCTCTTTGAATTATTGTATTTCCTAATCCATAAAGAGAACCTGGTCCTCCTGTATAGAAAAATAATTCACCATCATCAAATGTATTAATTCCTAAATTTGTGGCTGTGACATTCCCAAAGAAATCATCAGTTGTAACTTGGTTATTAATTTTAAAGGTAGTTAAATTAACTAATCTATTTTGCTCTTTAGATTTATGAGAAACAATATATTCATATTTGTTTTGTGTAAATTCTAAATCTTGAATAGTTGATCCAGCATTTGGGTGGTGAAAACCTGTTCCTCCTTCAGCAATCTGCGTCATTAAATTTCTTCCATCACTATATGCCCTAGTGTTAGCAAAACCACCCGATTTACCTGTCTCCATTTTAGGGTTAGAGAACATTAATCCTTTTTGTTTATCTAAAAATGCTTTACCTTGTGGATAAGACAATAAAAATCTATCAATCCTAGCGAAGTCTTCCCTAGCAGCTAGTTCTTCATATGAACCACCACGAATAGGATAATCTAAGCTTAAAGCCTCAGTAGATAAAGAATTTAATTGGTTTGTGGTTTCAGGAATACTTCTTTTTATAAAAGGTTGTCCTGAATAACCCCCACCTCTAATATCTTTACTATATTTTTGGTCTTTAGAGTTAAACTTAAAACTATCTGGATTGTTATAAAGTTGTCTTATAGACATTATTTATTTTTTAGTCTATCGTCTATTACCACCTTTATTTCTATTGCCCGCAGGAGTATTACTTGCTACACCAGCTCTAGCTGCATTATCTGCTGCTTTTGCTAATTCTGAATAGTCATCTCCCGGAAGGTATTTTTGTTCAAATCCACTTTTAGCATCTCCAATAGGGTTAGGTGTTAAATCTAAATTTTGAGATGGTATTCTTTGTGATGCATTATAAAGATCACTAGCAAGTTCTACATTTGGGTTTCCAATTGTAGAATACTCGTTATGTAAAGCTGAATTATATAAAGCTGTTTGATCGTTTCTACCATAGGCTTTATAAGTATTTCCAGCAGGGGTTACTTTTCCTTGGGGAAATCTAACTAATGTTCCTTTCCCAGTTGAATTATTGTTATAATTGTTTAAAATTGCCATAATTAATTATTTTTGTTTATAATAAATATTTTATATTGAATATTTCCTTGTGTTAACCGCTAATGACGGTTGTAATCTATTTGATACCCTACTACCATCTAAGTTAATTTGTGCTTTTGATGTTCCTTTTTCAGCACCTTCCATAACGGCCTTTGTTACCCCTGTTATTAATTTATTCATTTGATTTTCTGATATAGTAGCAGTTGTATTTGTATTTCTTCCTCCTCTATTTAAATTAGTTCCTGCTATAACAGTATCATTATCATTTAAAGCAAATGTACCTTCTGGTGCTGATAAAACTCTTTTACCATATCCTCCTGGGAACATTGCATCATCCATTAAAAATCTTTTACCTAAAGCTAAAGCAGTTATAGCTGCAGCAGCTCCTACAGCTGGACCTATTATTGGGGTTATAGATGCAGAATTAAAGGCGTTAACTGCCATCTCTTTTATTCCAAGGAGTAATCCTTTCTTTTGTATAGCATTAATTAGTAATTGTCGTTTAGCATTTATAGCAAGATAAGCATTACTTATTGCTGTCCATTTACTAACTAATTGCCACCCTGCAGCAAGTGCTAGAACATAATCCGTTGATTTTAATATTAAGTTTAATCCTCGTGTTAAAAGTGTTATAATAGGAGTTATTGTTTGAAATAATTTAGCAAAAGAATCAGCTAGTGCAGTTTGTGCATCTAATTGTTTTAAGTCTTCTACAGTTACACCTGCGGCATTAGCTCTTTGTTCCTCAGTAAGAGTATTTATTAAATCAGATTTCATTACCATATCAGCCATTTGTTGACGGCTCATACCTAATGCCCCTGCTATAGCTTCTTGTTCAATTCTATTAGCACCTGCAAATGAATTTATTAATTCTTCATTATTAGCTATTTCATCTGTTAACCCAGCTAAATCATTAGTTAAAGCAAAAAATCTTGCTCTCTCTAAATTTAACTGTTTACCTGTAATAACTTCAGCTTCAAATTCGGCAGTAAGTGAGGATTCAATATCTAATAAGCTTCCTGCAATATCATTAACTTGTTCTAAAGTTAAACCTAATTGTTTTGCTTTTATTACAGCAGCTCCTATTTCTTTAGTTGAAGATCCTAATGATACAGCAATATCACTAGATACGTTAGCAGTTTCTTCTAAAATTTGTCTTTGACTAAATGCTTCTGGTACTGATTGTGTTAAAGCATCTAATGATTCATTTAGATTAGTGCCTGTAATTTTAGAAAATTGAGCAAACCTACCAGAAGCCTCAGCACTTAAACCTACAGCTTTAGTTAATTCACTAGCTTCTTTTATAGTAGATCCAGGAAATAAAAGTCTAGCATTTAATCCAAATTGTTCAGTTAGTGCAACTTGAGTTTCAATTAAATCTACTGTTGTAGATAAAGTATCATTATTAAATTTAAAAGTTCTAGCATTTTCTCCAGTTAATCTTACAAAGTCTGTTTGGGCTTTACTAAGTTGATTAAAAGATCTAAGAACACCCGTTGCTAATATACCAGCAAGTACTTTAGTAGAGAAAACTGTTTCTTTGACACCCTTAAGACCTTTAGCTATAGCTATATTTTTTGCTTTTTGTAAATCTACATTTTTTCCTTGTTTACTTATTTCTTCATCAATTGATGCTACCATTGTATCAAGAGCTGTAGTAGCAACATTACTAAGTCCAGGTATAGATCCTAATAAAGTTAAAAAGTTACTAGTAGGTCCTATAAGTTTTTCAGCTTCACCTCTAATTTCTTGAGTACCCTCTAATTGTTCTCTATTATATCTAGCATAAAATGCGGCTCTTACTTTTGCATTTGATAATTGATTATCAAGTAATTGATCAAATTCAGCATCCGCACCTGCAATACTGGCTTGAATTCCATCAAGGTCTCCTTTAAGTGTATCTACTATTTTTAATTGCTCATTAAACTTATTAGGATCTTCATCAGGTGCTTTTCCTAACCTATTAAGTTCTGCTTGTGCATCTATTATTTGATCTATTTTATCTTGTTCTTTTCTTTTAAAAGCATCTCTAACTTTAGCAGCTTTAATAGCAAAGTTTATATTCTTTTCTTCAATATTACTTAATTCTCTAAGTGCGGTTTTTTCTAAACTATAACTTTGTATTAGTAATTTTTCGTTTTTAAGGGTATCTTTTCGATATTCACGAATATTAGCTAAAGAACCATCTTGACCAATTAATTGGTTTTTAATAGCTCTAGCATTTTTAAAAATATCTCTATCTAAATCTCTAATACTAGTCCTAATCCCAAATGCCTCTCTTAATGAAGCTAATGATTCATAAGCAATATCGAGATTACCTTTAGAAAGTTCTTTAGATTCTTTTTCAATCTCAAAAGCTTCTTTTTTAAGTTTTAGCCCTTTTTCAAAATTATTTAATTCTTCTTGTGTCATAATTAAATTATATCACATATAAATATAAAAAGTGCCTACTTTTTGGTAGGCACTGATGCGTTATAAACGTTTGATGGGTTTATATTGGGTCTGTGTATTTCTTTATCGTTTTTTAATTGATTACTTGATTTATTTTGTGCTTCGTTTTGTTTATCGTAATATTCTCCTAACTTTTTAAAAGTAAAATTTCGAAGCCAAATAGGCATATCATATATAGTGCCCCAATCATAACCACCTTGTCCGTGGAATACAATTTCGTGTATTTGAGAAAATAAATTTGATCTATATTCGGGCGTCAGGCCAAAAAAAGGTAATATCAATTGGAATATTAATGTCCTCCTCTACATCATTTTCATTATATATTAACTCTACATCAGGAGACACTGATCTAATCTTTTCCCTAAGTGATCTAGCGTCCCTAGCTAATAAATAATTATCAACAAATTCTCTAATTGTTTTTTTCTCTCTATCCCCACCTACTGAAGTAATCATATATTTTAATCTAGTAGTTGCTTCAGGAACAAGATCTTTTTTAATTTTCTTTAATCCTTGAAGTTCTCTATCTATAGATTTTTCGTCACCATGAGTTAGTAATTTAAAAGTAATTAGTGATTTTGAATAAGGTAATTCAAATTCAAACTCATTTACTCCTTCTTCTTTTAAATCTTTAGGATTTAAATTTTTATCGTTTAATGTGGTTAAATCAATATTATATTCCTGTCCTCTTACTTTAAATGAATAGTCTTTACCATAACCTAATACTCTAGCTCCTATTAGTAATGCATTTTTATCACCAGTAATTATATCATTATAATTTATTTTAGATACTATTAATGATTCTAATAATTTATCTAATACGATACCTTTTTGAATATAGTTAGTATTTGTTAAAATATCTTCTTCTTTAGCAGTCATATATTTCATTTCCAATTTACCTGACGATAATGGATTATCCTTAGGATATATTAATCCTTTAGATGGTAATTCAACAACTTCGGTTGGGAATTTAAATTTTGATTCTGTAACTTTTTCTTCCATACTTTTAAAACTTATTTTTTTACGGATATAAATATATAAAAAACAAAAATGGTGCCAAAAAAGGCACCATTCTCAAAGGTATGGAGGGTTGGGTAATTAAAAGTTTAATATACAATAATCCATTGCAATAGTGATATCTAAGTTGACAGCTGCGTCAGCTGACCAATCATATTCACCAAATGTAGCAGTTTTAACGTAAGCTCCTTTGATAACCCATTCGCTTACTACGTCTCCTACTGGACCTAATATATCTAATGTTAAATCTTTTTTATAGAAATCTGAATATCCATCTCTACCAGTTACACTCTCGTGTGCTAATCTTGCCCATTCCATTATAGCTTGAGCTCCTGATGGAGTTACTGGATCATATAGACCTAAAGTCATATCATTCCATCTAACTTTTCCTTTCACTTTTCTATACACATTCATGTGATCAAGAATGATTTCACCTGCTTCAAATCCAGGTGCTGTAGCATTTTTAATTAAGTATGCTGGTACACCGTCTACATATAGTATAAATCTATTTTGAACTTTTGGTTCAAAGGCGGTGAACATTATTTCGTTAGGGTCTAATACTGCCATTTTCTATTGTTTATTATAAATATTGCCTTTTTTATTTTTTAGAATTCAACTCCCGTTGGTGTTACATTAAAGTCTAATACAATGTATTCAGCTGTTTTAGTTGGTTGGATAAATATTTGTCCTACCATTTGATTTCTATCAATCACTTCAGCTGTATTATTTGTGTCATCCATTACTACTCTATAAGCATACAATCCTTGTCTTTGTTGTATTGATTCCAAGTATGGGTTTACTTGATTTACAAATCTATTTCTAGTTGCTGCTGTATTTTGTTCAAATAATAATGTATTTCCAATGTTACCAATTACTCTTTTAAGTTCGATTAATAATCTTCTAACATTTACTCTATCTAAAGCAGTAGCTGCCGTTTGTAATGTTTTCTGACCAAATACTACTGTTCCATTTCCTGGGAATTGAGCGATTGGATTAACTTTTCCTAAATATAATTTATCTCTATCTGCTGGAGATAATTTTCTTTCTGTGGTAATTACGCCACCTACACCACCTCTGTTAAACCCTGCTGGAGCGAACCATTCAGCGCCTATTCTATCGTTTGTAGCGTAAACTCCTGGTATTACTGTTGAAGCTGGTGCCCAAACTAGTTTACCAGTTTCAGTTCCTAATACTTGAACCCAAGGCCAATAAGTAGCAGTATAACTTGAATCAACTGATGATGCATTAGTTACTACTTGATTTAGTGTTGAACCATAATCTCTTGTATCAATTACTGCAATAGCATCACCTCTTTCTGTAACACAATTAATTGCTGCATTTGTAGCGGCTGGTCCATTTTGGATTGTTACACCTGGTATAGATAATATTTCAAAATCATATTCGTCAGTGTTTTGTAATAGATTTAAAGATGCTACATAATAATCTCCTTCTAATCCTTGGATTGAAGAAACATCTATTTCATCATACATTTTTAATCTTGTATTTCCATTAGCACCTAATCCATATACATTACCTGTACCATCTGTCATTGCTCCTTCATTTGAACCACTACCTATTTGAGGTAATGATGAAGTGTATTCTGATTTAAAATTACCATCATTATCTAAATAATTTAATGTTGGTAAACCTACTGAAGATACTCTTACGTAACGGCTGTTATTAACGTAAGATCCTGTAGTTTGTATAAATCTATTTCCATCGCCATCAGTATCAAAATTCTTTTTCTGATTACCAATTACTACTTCAATATAATTTTGTGAATTTGGATCTAATGATAAATCTGTCCAAGATTCTAATATTGTTTTTCTATTTGTAGTATCATCTCCTCTTCTAATTAATAGGTTAAATGTACCACTTCCTGAATCAACATTTGCAATTTCATATCTTACATTTTCTGTTGAACCACTTACTAATGAACCACTTGTAGATACACTACCTGAGTTGTTCATTATATCACCTTCTGATAAGGTTTCTAATGTAAATGATGCAGAATCAGCATGCATAATTGCTCTTACGTCTGTGCTTGCAGGTGCAAATCCACCTGAAACAATTCTAGTAACGATTGCAGTCTCACCTCCTTGTTGGAAGTAATTATTAACTGAAATGTTAGTTAGATATTCATATTTTATACTTGCGCTTGTAAATGATCCACCAAACTTATTTATATAATCACTATATGAAGTAACTACTGTTGGGACATTTACTGGACCTTTTACTGTAGGTCCTAGCAATGCTAGTCCTGCTACTACAGGTCCTTGAGTAACAAGTGATTGATCGTTTTCACGTGTTAATACTCCTGGGGATAATAATGTTTCAGCCATTGTAATAATTTATTTTTATCAATAATAAATATATAGGAAAGTTTTAAAAATATTATTCATTATTGGTTATTGCACCTGTTTTTAAATCAATTTGTGCATTACCATATTTTTCTTTTAATTTATTTCCTATTTCTTTTTCTTCTAAAAGAAGTTGTTTATATCTTGTTTTTAAAACATCTTCTTCTTCGTTAATATTTAATTTTCTTAATGTTAATTGTCCTAATTGGTAGGTTATAACACTAATGTTTTGTTGGAAATTTTCCAATTCTTTTAACTCTTCCTCAGTTACCTTTGTTTGTTGTATTGACATAACGTTTTTATTTGAATATAAATATTTAAAATATATACGAAAACAAAAAAAAGAGAACAAATGTTCTCCTTTTTTAATATTTTATAAAATAATTTTTAAAGACAAGTCATTACATAACCACATCCATTTCTTTGGCATCCACTACTTCCTCCATTAGTATCAGCACAAAACGCTCCTGATATAGGAGCAGATCCTACACTCTGAAAACCATCACACCCATTAGTGTTACAAGTAAAAGATTTATCACAAACATGGTTATTAAAAACACCTCCACCTCCAGCTGGAGCTGGGGATCCATTAGGTTTATCTGGATTATGTCTAACTTTAACTTCTCCTGCTCCTCCATAAGGACTAGCAGGTACATTTATCTGATAACAACCACATTTTCTATTCGCTACTGCATTTCCATCATTTCTCCAAGCCCAATATCCTGATCTGTTATTGTATGGGATTCCTTCCCAAGTACCCGTTGGAATAGTTGAAGTCAGACTACAACTAAAACCACCTGGTAAACCAGTCCATCCATAATAAACATGATTATATTGTGTTGATACAGCACCACTTAGAGTTGTTCCAACAGAATCCGCAGCTTGCCCTTCAACACCCATAGCACCACCCCAACATGTAGTATAACTTACTGCTGCTTGAGTAGATTGAGTTCTCATTGAACTTACTGCTTCGGTAAATCTTGTAGGAGAACAAGTATCTCTTAAACCTGCAAATATTCTATATGTTGTACCTCCTGATAATGAAGTGAAATTACAGTTAAAAGATGTTGAAGTAGAAGAAGAGTTACCTTGACTATACCAAGGATTACTTGTTGCAGTTGTACTAGTTCCTAAATAGAATCCTCTTTCTATATTACCACCAGTTGGGTTGCTATAAGTTGGTGAAACTACACAAATTCTTGTATCGGATACACCAGATGTACTTGGTGTTCCAGATATAGAAGGTTGTTCGTAACTTGTATACCCATAAAAATCCCTCATTGCATCTGGAGTTGAGAATCCTGCATCAATAGCTAATTGATGTAATGATACATTAGTATCTGTTACATTTCCAGATACTTCTTCATTAACCCCTGTTCCATCACCATTTCCTCTTAATTTTAATTGCCCACTATTTGGTATTGACATATTTTATTTTTTAATCACTAGTTAAACTTTCAAATCCTCTTTTGGTTTTTAACCAATCATAACAATATTCTATTAAATTTTTTCCTCCTAAAGAAAGATCATCAATTAAAATCCATTCATCTTCATCTATTTCTGAATGTGGTTTACCCCAACGATCTAATCTATTTTCTTCTGAAGTGTATACATGATATCTAATATTTAATCTATATCCTGCTTTTGTTTCACCTCTTGCAGTTGGAATTTCTTCTTCAGTTATATTTCCATCACTATCTACATTTTCAGCAAACCTAGTATAATCTTCTAAATGTATTGCTGCTGCTCTTACTACAACATAGGCATTAGTAAGTGTTTCACTAGCTACTTCTTTCATTGGATAGAACTCTGTAGATTCAACAACTCCATCAGGTGTTGTATAGGTATTTGTTTCTGGATTATCTGTATCTGGTTCTAATTTGTAAATAGTAACATTTCCCTTTAGTGCCATAATTTATATTTTTATTGATTTTCTAATTGTTTAACTCTTTCTGATAATTCTTTTACTGCTTGAATTAATACTGCTGTTAATTTATCATATTTAACTGCTTTATATCCATTATCTCTTGTTGTTACTAATTCAGGCAATACTTTTTCTACTTCTTGAGCAATAACACCAACATCATGTCCTTCATGTACGTGTATTCCTTCCATTGGAATCCAATCAAAAGTTACACCATTTATTGCCTCAACTTTTTCAACTGCACTACCAATTGATTCTACATTCTCTTTTAATCTTTCATCTGAAGTTGAAAATGCTACTACATCATTAGTTGCTAGAATAGCTCCTACAACCCCTGAAGCTGCTGTTCCAACACCTAAACTTCCTGAAATGTTAATACTACCTGTAGTAATTATACTTGATCCAGCTCCAACTCCACTTCCTGAAATTAATAGTGATCCTGTAAATTGTTGTGTATCTGTATTTTCATCACCGAATGTATTTGATCCTGAGTGGATAATAGTGGATGAAGATTCAAATAATTGTAATACAAAACTACCAGTAGTAGCTGTAACAGTACCAAAAGTTACTGCAGAAGTTGTAGATACATCTTGGCCTATACTAACTGTATTACCAACTTTAGTTACACCTGTACCTGCTATTAAAGGTGAATCTGTAATACCTGTTAATCCAGATCCATCACCTGTGAATGAACCACTAAATGATCCACTAGCACCGGCATCTGCTGGAAGAGTTAAGGCACCTTCAATTATAGGATTATCTATTCTCATGTTATTTTTTTATTATAGGGGTTATATATTTTATCGTTAATAAATATTATAAATTCTATTAAATTTATTTATTTTTCTAATTGTTTTATGCGTAACTCCAATTCTTTATTTTTATCATTTAATTCTTGTATACTTTTTACTAATACAGCTGTTAATTTACTATATTTAATACCTTGTATTTCTCCATTTGGATTTTTTCCTATAAATTCAGGATATATATCATTTATTTGTTCAGCTATTAAACCTATATCTTCTCTATTATCTTCTTTCCAATTAAAGCTTACAGGAGTAAGTAAAGAAATATTATCAATTTGTGAATCTAGATTAACAATATTTGTTTTAAATCTTTCAGCTGAAGTTTCTGTCAGTGATGTTACAAATGCAGATCCTGTTACTATTAAGGATCCCGTAATATCTGCAGATCCTGTATGTGGAAATCCTCCTACACCTGTTAAATTACTACCATCTCCACGAAATGAACCACTAATTGTTCCTACAGCAACATCTAAACTACCTGAAATAACAGCACTACCTGATTGTAATAAACTACCTGTTATTTGTTGAATATCATTAGCATCATTACCAAATATATTTGATCCTGATGTTATAATAGTAGATGATGATTCAAAATATTGATATACGAATGTACCTGTTGCAGCAGTTATAGTTCCTGTTAATGTAGCATCACCTGTAATACCTAAGGTACTACCATCAAATGTTAAATTTGCTTCGGCATTTCCATTAGTAGAATCTACAGATGTAATAACTCTATTGTTTGCTGAATTTGCTACGGCATATCCATCAATACCTGTTAACCCTGAACCATCTCCTATAAATGAACCACTTACGGTTCCGCTTACAAATAAACTACCTGTTAATGCTGTACTACCACTAACTCTTAATGCTAAACCACTACTTCCAGTTACAAGTAATGATCCTGAAATTTGTCCTGATCCTGTGTATGGTAAACCATCTACACCTTCTAACCCTGAACCATCTCCAGAATATGATCCACTAAAATGTCCACTTGCTGTTGTTATAAGTAAAGTACTACCAGTAATATTTACTTTAGTTCCGGAATTTGGTTGTATTGATCCTACTTTTAATGTACTCATGTATATAAATATTTATTCTTTATTAAAAATCTTCTACTTTTAAAAATGATCCTGCACTTACTGTAACAATAACACCATTATTAATTGTTAAAGGACCATAAAGTGAATTATAGGTATTAATATTAGTAGTATAATTACTAGATAAAGAAATTTCATTACTATATCCAGGGGTTGGTGTTACAGATACTCCTGTTAATCCACTACCATCTCCTTGAAATGAACCACTAAATGAACCTGAACCACCTCTTGACAAAGTGGAGATATTTGCAATTGAGGCAGTACCTGCGGTGTGTGAGGATGTTACTGCTGCTAATGCGTAAGAAGCTGTATCTGGTATGTTTAGAGCATGTGAAGCTGTTATTGAAAAACTTGAAGTACCCATTAATTGGGTTCCTTCACTAAGTGTTATATTACCACTTACTAATAATGAACCTGTTCTTTCATGAGTATCATCTGAAGTATCACCAAATTTAGTTGAACCACTTGTATAAATTACTGAAGCAGTTTCATATATTGTTTCTAAATGTCCTATAGAAGCAGAAGTAAGAAATGCTGCGGATGCAGTTAAGTTTCCTTCTATATAAGCAGACGATAAAGAAGCGTCAGATCCACTGACGATTATTTTTTTCCAATTTGGCATATACTTTGTTATTACGGTTGGTTACTCAATGAGCCCACTTCCTTTTCAGGCCAATAATACTCTAATATAAATATATAAGAATTAAGATAAGATGCTTAGCACCTTTTGTAGTTTTAAAGTAAGATTATATACTAATTCTACACTATCTCCTTTAAAATTTGAATTTTTAATTAAATGTAAAAGAATTTTAGTTTCTTCTTCACTTAAAGATAAATCTTCATTTGAAGTTTTCACTTTACGTTTAGTTTTATTAGATAAAGCTGCCTTTTGGGCAGCTTCTCTATTTTTTAATTTATCAATTAAACCCATAACTTTTTTAAACATTATCTTATATGTAAATATAAGCTTCGTTATTATTGGTATCTACGAAAATAGTACCATTACCATTTGTTCCACCGTATATTGGATCAGCTCCTCCAACTGGAGTTGCAGTTCCTTCTTGTATAACGCCCATAAAGGCATCTGGTGTAATTACTGAAGCAGTATCGTTTAGGTTTGTTTCAAGTGCCCATCTATTTGCACTAGAATCATAAGCAAATGCTTTACCTTTACCATCTGGATCATCATCTATTTGGTTAACAATTATACCACCATCAATCGCACCATTTGAACCTGATGCTAATATAATAAATTGATCTTCAACTGCCAAACTAGAGGCACTAACTATTGATCCATCTACTACTAAATCACCAGCAATTGTTGCGTTATTGGTAACTGTTAAATCATTAGCAATTGTTACATTATTTGGTAAACCAATTGTTAATGTATTGGCTGTTACAGTAGTTTCAATTTCACCAGCTGTACCATTAAATGAAGCGGTTTCAGTAGTTAAATTAATTGTTGTAGCACCTGTATCACCATCAAAGTTAAAATCACTTGCTACACCTGTTAATCCACTACCATCTCCTTGAAATGAACCACTAAATGAACCAGCACCACCTAAAGCGTGTGAAGCTGTTGTAGCACTATCTGCTTGTGAAGCTGTAGTAGCACTATCAGCAAAACTTGCTGTTGCTAAATCGCTTAAAGTTGTTGCTCTTGCTGCAACTGATGCGCTATCAGCTGTTCTTGCATCTGAAGCTAAGTCTGCGAATGAAGCAGTGGCATCGGCACTTAATAAAGTAGCTCTTGCAGCAACTGAAGCTGAATCAGCCGTTCTAGCATCTGAAGCTAAATCAGCAAATGATGCTGTTACTGTTGGTGCTAATCCATTTGCTCTTGTAGCAACTGAGGCTGTATCGGCAGTTATAGCTAATGAAGCTGTAATACCCATTCCACCAACCATTGCGGCTGCAACCCCTGTAGTATTTTGGGCAAAATAAAGTCTAGCGTTATTAGCATCTACTGCTTCAACTCTTTCAGGAACTAATTGGTTATCATCACCATCATAAACTTGAATTATTGGGTATAATTCTGCTAAATTGTGAGCAAATGACCATGTTTGAGCTGCTACAGTTTGGTTTAATTTTTTAGTTGAACCAGTTCCATCTAAATCAGCATAAATAAAATCTTTAGAAGAATTTAAAGCTAAAGTTTGTCCTTCTAACCCTTGTGTAGTTGGAAAAGCGGCACCTGCTAGAATTGCTGAAGCTGATACTGCTGTTACAGCGTGTGATGCTGTTGTAGCATTATCTGCTTGTGAAGCTGTTGCTGTTGGTGCTAAAGTATTAGCTCTTGTAGCAACTGAAGCTGTTACTTCAACTGTAGTTGGTAAGCTTAATGTTACTTTTACATCATTACCAACTTTTGTTATAGCTGTGTCAATTTCATTATTCGTTCCAAGAATCTGTAAATCATCATCAACTAAATTAACATTTTGTGTTCCTGTATCACCATCTACTGTTAATGTTGTAGCTAATCCTGTTAATCCTGAACCATCACCAACAAATGTACCACTAATTTGTCCTACGGCAACATCTAAGTTACCTGAAACAATCATACTACCCGTTTGTAGTATACTTCCTGTAAATTGTTGTATATCAGTTTGTTCATCACCAAAGATGTTAGAACCTGATGTTATTACAGTAGATGAGGATTCAAATACTTGTAATACAAATGTACCTGTAGTTGCGCTAATAGCTGTTAACCCTGTAAGTGATGCTACTGTAGCCCCTAAATCTACTTCTGTTGCACCAATTGTTACACTATCATTTACTAATCTATCATTTGCAATAGTTCCTGCTGCAATTTTAGCATTGGTAATATTACCATCGTGTACAGTACCTGCTAAATCAGCAAATGATGCTGTAGCGTCGGCACTTAATGTTGTTGCTCTGGCAGCGACTGAAGCTGAATCTGAAGCTCTTGCTGTTCCAGCTACATCGGCGAATGAAGCAGTTGCTAAATCGCTTAATAATGTTGCTCTATCTGCAACTGAGGCTGTACCTGCTGTAGTTGCAATTGAAGCGCTTGTTGCTGTTCTAGCATCTGAAGCTAAATCTGCAAATGATGCTGTGGCATCTGCACTTAAAGTAGTTGCTCTAGCTGCTACGGATGCTGAATCTGCTGTTCTAGTATTTCCTGCTAGATCTGCAAATGATGCTGTTGTAGCTCTATCTGCTATTGATGCTGTTGCGTCTGCACTTAAAGTTGTTGCTCTTGCTGCTACTGAAGCACTATCAGCTAATCTTGAGGTTCCAGCTTGTGTTGCAAATGATGAGGAAACAGCTGTTAAGGCATGTGATGCCGTATCAGGCACATTTAGTGCGTGTGATGCTGTTGTCGCAAAATTAGCAATTGAAGCTGTTCCTGCTGTATGAGAAGCTGTTGTGGCTGTATCAGCAAATGAAGCTGTAGCCTCCGGGCTTAAAGTAGTTGCTCTAGCTGCAACTGAGGCTGATGCTATTGTACCAGTACTTACTAAATATCCACTGTCATTAACTAACTGGGATATATCGGAACCTGATACAACTATCTTTTTCCATTCTGCCATTTTAATTTTTTATTTTAGGGTTATCTTGATATATTGTTCGGTTAATAAATATTTAACTCCCTACAAAAAGGGAAGAAGCACTGTAAATAAGTGCACCACTTACTGCTGTTGCAGCTCCCTGATAGGGTGATAATACTAAAAGTCCTTCATTATTAACTTTTATACTACCACTTGCATTTTTTACTAATAAAAGATCTTCATCTAATGATGAAGAAACTTCTAATTTGGCTGAAGCCGATACTGTTCCTACACCTACTCTACCTGATTCTTTAGAAATGAGAAGAATAGTCTCTTCACTGCCAGTGACAGCAAACTCTATATCTTCTGTGTTATTTACTGTCCTTAATACTACTGATCCTGTTATGTCATATCCATCAGCTGTAAAGTAAATAGATCCAGAAGCAGGAACTATTCTTACATTCTTAG
>JAAHTH010000922.1_pt1 | contig 26892 bp, 24 predicted proteins | sample 6116091 | NCBI WGS metagenome assembly JAAHTH01 (sample SAMN13939990, study PRJNA603662) | sponge metagenome | isolation source: marine sponge | host: Mycale hentscheli | place: New Zealand | collected 2006
CTTCTTTCATATCTCTTATATCTTGTTAATATTATGGCTGCTTTAATGGGTTCTGGCAACTGTTTTATGCAGAAAAGGTTTATTGTCGAAGCATTCTGTTGTTCCATTTGCAAATAGCTCTATGTATAGATCCGCAATATTGTGGTCCAGTATTAGTGCAATTTGCACAATGAACTTCATACGATACGCCATACGCTCTCATTGGATCGTAGCTATCGTAGCTCTCTCGCACCTTTGGGGTGTGCCCACATCGACATACTATTATTTCTGGTGTTTTGACTTTTTGCTTCATATCTCTTACTTTCTATATCTATTATGGCTGCTTTTTGTGTTTCAGGCAACTGTTATTTAACGAAATTGGAGATTCATTTTCATTGGTTGCACTGGATTCGCCTTATCATCAATTAGACCATCTTTGTCAACCTTCTATAGAGTATGCACCCTTCTTTAATCCTTTTATAAGTGCAGATTCAACTTGTTCAACAATATCTGACTCATCATAATAAATTCCACTTTCTGCAAGACTTTCCACATCTGGGTATTTTATATTAACACTAAATTCTACTTCAAATTCATGACGGGGTGTTTCTTGACCGTCTTGACCCTGACCTTGTACAAATAATGTACCGTTAATATCTCCATCGTTTCCATATGATGATTCTTGTGTGTTTCTCATATCTCTCATATCTTGTTAATATTATGTCAGTTTTAAAGATTAACGCAAGGAAAAAGAATGATTATTTTAAAAAAGATTTTTATTGCTTTATTTTATTGTTGTTGTATTATTTTGGAATGGCAACTTTTTGGGATATCAATATGAAAGTTAAAGTTTATTTTAATCTGCATCGCAAGCTGTTTTCTGTAGTTAATATAAAGACGGGAAAAGTTATAGATCATTCTTATGGCTTGTCATTAAATGATCCTGAATTCAGGGTTCAGCAAGGAGGCAGAAGAAGAGTTCTGCGAGAGCAAAGAAAAAATGTTCATGCCTATGTGGTTGGCAATCTGGATCTTTGCTATTCTGTGCCCAACGAAGCTATAGAAACAACATATAATCCTTATAAGTATAATTCCTTCGTATTAAAGTATAATAAAAAACCTATTACAAAAGCTTATAAAACTTTTCTACAAGTAAAAGATAGTAAAGCTCAAATTTATACTTTACTATAATTATATAATTCATAAACCGTTAATCATCAAGGACTTGTGCCGTGATGCATCCCTGCGTAAGTCGTTGCTATGCAACAACTTAGGGATGTTGGTTATAGCAGCTACCGTGCCAACATCGCAGAGCAATTGCCGTGCCAGCCTAAGCGTAAAAAAAAGCTCCCTTTCGGGAACTTTTTTCTTGACATTACCAGCGCGGGATCGGGATATTTTCCCCAGTATTATTGCAGTGAATATGCGATAGGAGATTCGCCTTGTTGAATCTGCGAGTGCCAGACACCTGCCCTTCCTGCTTATACTTATAAGCAATGAAGTGATAACGGTGATTTTCAATCGGTGCGGAAGTGACATAGGTGTCAATCTTTCCGTTTTCAGATTGATAGATGAAGGTGAATTTTTGGTTTTCGATTTTATTCATAATATATTTCTAGTGTTGTTGTTGGTATTATTGTATCAGGTGGGGTAGGACATTTGCCGTCCCACCCCTAAAAAAAGCGCATTAATTAAAGCAGCTTGCGAGTTCCTCCCAGTGTCGCAGCTCTATTATAGCTTCGCGCACATCACCATAGTCGGCCTCGTTACGCTCGACCCACTTGTCGTAAGCCTCCGTAAAAGGCAGGGTTTCGGTGGTGGAAGGAGCGGAGTGGTTTATCTCGTTGTTTTTCATAATATTATTTTATCATATGGGGTAGGACATTTGTCGTCCAACCCCTAAAAAAGTGCGATTAATTATTCGCATTCGTGGCACATGAACCCATCGATATTGGTCCATTCGTCGGCCTCATCGCGGGTGATTTGCGAGTTTTCGCCACAGCCACAGCAGCAAACAAAAAGGGTGTCGTCATTTTTTATTATCATATTGTTATTGTTCATGATATTATCATAGCATAAAGGGTAAGACAAAGACTGTCTTACCCCAAAGAAACTTAAAAAAAGTTTTTTTTATTTTATGGTTGACAAATCGTAAAAACTTTTTTAGGTTATTTTCTTGACAAACGTAAATCGTTGATTATCAAGGACTTACGTCCCGCGTAATATTTTAAAAACTTTTTCAGGTTATTCTCTTGACAAACATAACTCTTTTAGTATTAAAGACTTACGTCACGATGCGTCCCTGCGTAAGTCGTTGCTACGCAACAACTTAAGGATGTTAGCTAGAGCAGTTACCGTGCCAGTATCCCATAGCAATTGCCGTGCCAACATTTCAGAGCAATTGCCGTGCCAGCCTAAGCGTAAAAAAGAGAGGACCGAAGTCCTCTTTGTCAAGCTTTATTTTACAACTTTAATTGGTGTCAGGATATTTGCCTTGTTAAACCTTCGCACTCCGCAAGATTCTCCTCGCTTATATTTATAAGCGATAAAATGATCTTGATGATCTTCGATAGGTGCTGAAGTAACATAGGTGTCAATTTCATTATCTTTGTCTTTACGATAAGCGAAAGTAAATTTCTGCATAGGGAATTCTTTCATATTACAATATTCTTTCTATTTTATTTATTAATGATTCGATTTTGTTTATCTTTTCGGCATAGAGTTCTACTAAGCTGGGACTGAGAAATGTTTCCTTGTCGCCTTGCAGCTTGCAATTGTAATCCTGCAAAGCATGCAGAATGGTGATTTGATCTACTAAAGATAGTGTTTCGGGTTTGTCGATTTCCATGAGATTATTATGGGTTATATTTAAAAGATTGTAAAGGATTATTTTTCTATTTGATCAATAAAAACGGTGGTTTGTTTTCCTTTGTCAGGGCCATTAAGGATGTCGCCTGTGACATGATTCCCGAAGCGTGTGCTTGGGAAAATTCTTACCTTTTCGCCTTTGAAGGTCACAATGTTGTTGTCGTCGTAGTATTCAGGATTCAGGACCATACTGTTCTTGTTATTGTTCATGAGATTATCATAGCAGAAAGGGTGGGACAAAAACTGTCCAACCCTAAAAAAAGTTAAAAAAAGTTTTTTTCATTGTGGGCTTGACAGATAAAGAATATTTATGGTAGAATTTATGCCCCCCGACATAAGTCCTTCCAAACAAACAACTTACATTTATTTTTAAAAAGTGTTGCGCTTTGTTTTTATCTTTCGTATGATCTCCTTATGAATCGCACTATTAAAGCTCTCCAAGAAATCACAGGCTCTTTATCCTCACCAAGCAAGATGCCTTGCTTCTCATACAACACACCCGCGAAAGCTTGTAAAACTGGATCTATTCTTGCCAAGCAAGAAGGCACAGTATGCAGTAATTGCTACGCCTTGAAAGGTCGATATCTATTCGACAACGTGCAAAAGTCTTTAAACAATAGACTTGATAAGTTAAAGCAATCCGCATGGAAGCAAGCCATGATCGAATTGATACAGCGTAGAGAAAAGAGCGGCGTGTTCCGTTGGCATGATTCAGGAGACTTACAATCTTCTGATCATTTGCATATTTTGTTTGATATTGCAGAAGCATTGCCTGATATTAAATTCTGGCTTCCAACCAAGGAATTTAAAATGGTTCGCGAAGTATTGCAAGAAAGAAAAAGACCATTAAATTTTATTATTCGCTTGTCAGCTTTTAAAGTAGAACAATCCATTAAATCTTATGCAAAAAGATTAGGTGTCTTATCTTCCGCTGTATCTAATGACAAGTCAAAGGTCTCTTGCGTTGCATACAAGCAAGGCAATGCTTGCGGAGATTGCCGCGCATGTTGGGATTCAACTATCGATGAAGTAATCTATCCAGAGCATTAAAAAATAATAATAAAAAAGACTTGCGCTGTCTTGGTTTTTCACCTATGCTTAACGCATGGAAAATAAAGATTTTAAATCATTCTTAAATCGCCAAGCTAAAAAAGCAGCTTCTCGCACAGAGGATCAGAAGCAGGCTTTCCGCGATAGAGTAATTCGTAACGAGGATTTGAGGACAGGCGATACAGACGCAAACGAAATGGTCAAGGATATTCTTGGCTATGGTTTACTCATCGAACATGAAGAAGCGTAAGCAATTGCCGTGCCAATACCCCCCCGTTTTCTAAAAACTTTTTCGGCAACTAATTTCTACAGATCGGAGGGGGGACATTTTCTTCAATATGTATTTCATTTTTCAACCAGACTAAACAAAACTAAACAAAACAAAAAAAAGCATAACCCTATCCCCCCTATTAATAAAAAAAAACAAAACAAAAAAAACCTGATAAAAGTTTCTGCACTTAAAAAAAAAGAAGCTGGTGTAATTTTAAAACCGCCCACCTTATTTGTATAATATATAATATGGATTATTTAATGGTATACTTAGATGAAAACAGAGAAAAACAAGCAGCAATACCTGATGACGAAGGAACGTATTATCATTCTGTAAGTTTCGATGAATACACGCAAGATATGTCAGCTATGGAAGTAGTAGTTTTAGAATCTAAAGATTTTTACAGAAAAGTGCGCGATCCTGATTTGGACGGAAAATACTTTACCTGCGAGTTTTCAGGTAGATATATATCTAATAAAAAAATTTGCGACAGTATAAAAAAAAGAGGCTTCACTGAGTTCTTTACATCTATAATAGTAGAACATATAAAACAGTTAGAAAATTAAAATGTCAAACAGCTTAAAAATAGGAGTTTTATTTTCAGCTTATAATTGTGCTTCATATATTGATGAATGTATGGAGCCTTGGCTGAAGTTAAAAAAAGAATTAAATTTAGTATTAGCTGCAACTAACGGTAGGTATATATTATCTCCTGAAGAGCCAGATGATATGAAGGGTTCTCATTCTTTACTTAAGTTGTTGGGAAAAAATTTAGATTTCTTATTAAATTCATGTGGAGAAAATAGATGGTCAGAAGAGCAGGGGCGTAATTATATGCTTTATTATTTATTAGATCAGAAAGTTGATTTAATTTGGGTAATTGATTGTGATGAAATATATACAGAAAAAGATATATACAATATAATATCTTATATTAAAGAAAACCCTAATTATGATTGCTATAATTTATTTTATAAGAATTATTACATAAAGCACCCGTATTGGATTAATGATGGGTTTAGCAAATCTTCATTGTATTGGCCGAATAGGAGGGGAGGAGTTAAAGGTTTTTATTTTGACTGCAATATTCAATATAATAATGGAGATGATCTTGATACTTTTTCGCAAGATAATATTGGCATAATAAATAAGAGCATTGCTTTTATAGATCATTATTCTTGGATACAGGATGACCCGAGGGTAAAAGACAAAATACACAATCAAAATATAAAGTACGCTGGAGAACAAGAAGCTAAATGTGGCTACATAGTTGACTCTCAAGATAATTTAATAATAAATAAGACATTTTATAAAAAAAGAAATTTACGTTTACCTGCTATTCATAAAAGTATTGTAGATGATTTATATATTTGCGATATTGTATATGATGAGATTGAAAACATTATTCATTTTGTTGGTGTAACTGAACCTGATAATTATCAAATAGAAATCACTAACAGTGAAAACAATTTAATTTATTCCTGCGTGGCAAATTTAGTTGGAGATTATTATATAGGAACTAATATTAATTTAAGAGATGCATCTTTTTTTAATATTATTATTAAGAAAAATGGTATAGTTCTAAAGCATGAAGAATTACATGTAAACTTCAATAATTATTGACATGAATTATTTTATAACGCATTGTGATAAAAAGTATTTAAAATATGCTGAAAGGCTATTTGAATCTTTAAAAACTTATTCTAGCAATAAGATTATATTTTTTACTGTTGGTTTTGATTATGAAAGTAAATTTGATAATGTGACATCAATTAAGTTTGATCTTGATGATTATTTCTCTAATATATCACACAGCGAATTAAATAAAGATTTTTTTGTTTTTTTGAAGCCTCTTATTATTGACGTTTTATTATCTAATGATATTTATGCGAGCTATAAAGATTCTTTATTTTGTTATTTAGATGTTGATTGTCTTGCTAATGAAAAATGTGACAATGTTTTTGCTCAAAAAGATATTTTGACAAATTATCCTTTGCTTAATCTTGGTTGTCAGCAATTCATGATGAAAGACGGTAGGGGCAATCCTTTTTCAGATGACGGCAAAATAAATTTAGAATTAACTTTAGAGGCTCCTTTATTAAAAAAATTAGGCTATGATATTAATTCTCGTACATTAAATTATTTGCAAACAGGAGTTTTTCTGTTCAACAGTGAATGTTCTGTTTTTATTAAAAAATGGAAGGATTTATGTTTTTCTGATCTGATAACTAAAGATTGGAGGTTTTTGGCTCCTTACCATGAAGAAACAGTTATTAATTGTTTATTATGGCAAATTAAAGATGTGAAAAATCTTGACAGAGCTATCATTAACGTTCCTGAATCTTTAGGCGAAGCTGAAGTCATGTTTGATAAGCTCAAAAACCCTTTAGAGGGGCTTCAGAGAATTTCTGCATTTTGCACTATTCCGGCCAAAAAGAATATGAAAAATCTTTGTTTTTTACATGGAAAATTTAGCGAAGAAGTTTATAACTTAATTGTGAGTAAAACAAAGAAACTCTATTTAAAGATACATTCGACTTCATTAGGGGATACTCTTGCTGCAACACCTCTTTTAAGAAAATTAAATAAAGCTTACAAAACCAGAATTAATGTAGTAACACACATTAAAGATGTATTTATAAACAATCAATATATTGACAATCTATACTCTTTCGAAGAATTTGATAATTTAAAAACACCTAAAGACAAAGAAGTGTTTGAAACTTTTCTTTTGAATCAAAAGTCATCTTTAGGTATTGAGAAAAAACACAATACAATTGATATAAGACAGTTTCATGCTTTAGATTTAGGTTTTACCCTTTTAGAGGAAGAAATGCATTACGACTATGTTGCTAATGAATATGAAGGTATAGAAGGTTTACCTGAAAGGTACATTTGCTTGCATACCTGTGAAACTTGGCCTTCGAGAACATATTCTAAAGAAAATTGGCAAGAATTAATAAATCGTTTTGAAGAAGAAGGTTTACCTATAGTTTTATTAGGAAAAAATAGTAAAGAAGTGGGTTTTCATATAGTAGAAAAACAAACTCAGGATTTAAAGGTAAAAAAAGGTATAGATTTAACTAATAAATTATCTCTTTCTCAATGTTGGCACGTAATTAATAAATCTAAAGCTGTAATAACCATGGATTCAGGTTTATTGCATTTAGCTGGAACTACAGATACTCATATTGTTCAATTGGGATCTTCTATTCATCCAAAATTAAGAGCTCCTTATAGAGAAGGAAGCCAAGATTACAAATATGAATATATAAAAGGACCTTGTGATTTGTTTTGCGGATCTGATGTCAGTTATGGCATAAAAGAATGGGGGACTGTAAATAGTGTTCCTCCGATTATTAATTGTTTAGAGAATAAACCTAAATTTGAATGCCATCCTAGTCCACAAAAGGTTTTTGATTTCGTAATAAACGAAATAGTTGAAAAAGATAATGTGTTTAATTATGTAACTTTTTCTTACGAGAATGATCGTTTAGCTTTAAATTATAGTTTATCAAGTTCTAAATATATTGGCAAATACAATATTGCTATAGAAGAAGAAAGTTCTGGGATTGTAATGTATCAAGAGCTAGTAAACATTTCTCATGCAGAAGTTGATTTTTGGACAGATTTTACTTTTGCAAAATCTAAAATGAATGAAAATTTCAAAGTAAAAATTTCGAGAAACAATTCTTGTGTTTTTGAAAAAAGTTTTTCTTATCCTCATTTTAACCCTTCGAGCCCCTTGCTTGAATTAAGTAACAAATTACAAAATTTTAATTTGTCTGGCGTGTCTTTAGGCGTTCTTTCTGAAGTGTTTATAGATAATAATTATGATAAAGGTTTAGTTAAAGTTTTAAAAGATGATGTTGTGGTAGATATAGGTTTTAACGTAGGTTTATTTTCTGTAAAATCCTTTCTTGAGGGCGCTAAAAAAATATACGCGGTAGAACCTAACGAAGAAAACATATCTAAATTTAAGTCTATTGATAAAAACAACGTAATTAATAATTTGCATATATCTAATATCGCAATATCTGATCACGATGGAACTGATAGTTTCCTTATAGATGAGGATTATCATAATTCTGGGCGATCTATGTTGGAAAAAACTTTACATTCAGGCAGAACAAGTTTTAATTCTCATTCTTGTAAAACCGTCAAAACTCAAAAATTTGAAACCTTTCTTAAAGAAAATAATATAGATAAAATTGATTTATTAAAAATTGATTGTGAAGGTGGTGAGTTGTTCATTTTGCATGAAGATAATAGAAAAATATTTGAAGACAAAGTTAATAAAGTTGTCGGAGAAATTCATTTTTCTTTAGATACGGAACAAGGAAGTTATATGAAAAATTTTCTTGAAGAAACTGGCTTTGAGTTTTCTATAGATGCAGGGCCAGATCCTGCAGGATTAATAACATTTAGTGCTGCAAAAAAAAAGATTAAAAAAATAGTATTTTTAGCTCCGCATTTATCTACTGGCGGTTCTCCTCAATATCTAAAATGGTTAATTGAAAAGTATAAAAGCCAAAATTATAAAACGTTCGTTGTTGAATATTGTTATTATGGAGATTACGTTGTTCAAAGAAACGAAATTATAAAATTGGTTGGCAAGGATAATTTTTATTCTTACGCTACTCTTAGAGATTCTGACGAACATTATCGTGAAAAATCAAAAGATCTTATAAATTTAATAAGACAAATTAATCCTGATTATATTCATTTAAACGAAATAGCAGAACAGTTTAGTTTAAAAAGTTTAACAGAAGAATTGAAAAACTTCTTGTATAATCAAAAAAGAAAGTTTAAGGTTTTTGAAACAAATCATGACACTTCTTTCGATTATAAAACTAAGGTTTTAAAACCTGACGAGTTTCATTTTTGTTCTACTTATCATTTATCTATTAGTAAACATTTAGATATTCCTAAAAAAATAGTAGAAATGGAAATAATTAATAAAAAAAGACCAAATAGAATTGAAAAGTTGAAATCTTTAGGTTTGGACCCTGAAAAATATCATGTTTTACAAGTAGGGTTATTTCATAACAATAAAAATCAAAAATTTACATTTGATTTAGCTAAAAAATTTATTCATGAACCTGTAGAATTTCATTTTGTAGGTAATACTTGTTTTATAAATAACTGCGGAATAGATAAGGAACAGAAAAACTGTAAAGTATGGGGAGAAAGAGATGATGTTGATTCATTCATGTCTTGCATGGATTTATTCGTGATGCCTTCTAAAAACGAATTAAATCCTATTTCGATAAAAGAAGCTCTTTCTTGGAGCATGCCTTGTTTTGTTTCAAAATTAGATGCTTTGCAATTAAAGTATTCTGAAAATAAAAATATTAAATTTATTGAAGGCGATAATCTATTTAATTACATAAAAGAGCAAAAACAAATTTATTCGATGGATAGCAAATTTTCTGTTTTAGATAGTAATAATTTTGAAGTCACCCAAGAAAAGGACTTTGTGAAATTAGAAATTTTAGGTAAAGAGATTTGCGATTATGATGTAGAGTTTATTTGCGTAGATACTTTAGAAACTCTATACAAAACTAAAATATCAAATAATATGTGGACTTCTTGTAATTCCAGTCAAAAAAGATTAAAAATTCGCATTTATAATTGTATAACTTCGAAGGTTAAGATTTTTTGGCCAGAATCCATGAATATTATTAATGAATCTGGCAGTTTAGGTGATGTTCTAGCTTGGTTACCGGTGGTAGATGAATTTACAAAAATAAAAAACCAAAAAGTTAATTTTTTTACTCCTCGTAGCAATCTTTTTGATAAAAATAAATATCCGAATATCAACTTTAAACCTTACATCGAAAAAGAAAAAATCAGCAGAGTATTCGACATAAAAAAAATAGGTTGTTTTGATAAAAAATTATTAGCAGTCCCGCTTCAAGATTTAGCTTGTGATGTTTTAGGTATTCCGAAATTAAATAAAAGCATAAGACCTTTTCTTAATAAATCTTTTATAAAAGAAAGGCCTTTTGAGAAAAAATATATTTGCATAGCTACTCATTCTACTTCTCAATTAAAATACTGGAACAATGAAAGAGGTTGGGATCAAACAATAGAGTATCTCAAAAAATTAGGTTACGAAGTGATTTGTGTAGATAGAGATCACTATTTTGGTAATACTGAGAAAAAAAATTCTATACCTGAAAATTGTATACATTATGCAGGCGAATCTCTCGGTGATGTAGTAAATTGTTTGCATCATTGTGAGTTTTTTATAGGGCTGAGTTCTGGGCTATCATGGTTGGCTTGGGCTTGTTGTAAACCTGTAATTATGATATGCGGATTTTTAGAGGCTAATTATCATTTTGATTCGGCTTATTACATACAAAACAAAAATGTTTGTAACTGCTGTTGGAATAAAGGTCACGAATTCGATTCTTCAAATTGGATGTGGTGCCCAGAAAATAAAAATTTTGAATGTTCAACAGAAATTCCTTTTGAAAAAGTTCAAAAAGCTATCGATAATCTTATAGAGAATGATTTATCATGAAAAGCATAATTGATATAGTCAACAATTCGCAATCTTTAGGCGATTGTATAGGTTGGGTACCTATGGTACAAAAATACGCTAAGATTAACAACACTAAAGTTAATTTTTATACTCCATATAAAGAAATTTTTGATAGAGAAAAATATGATTTTGTTAATTTTTTTGACTGGGATGAAAAACCTGAATCAGAAGAATCAATTATAAAATTATTTTATAATACTCCTGCTAATTTTCATGACGCGTCTTTGCAGGAAGTTGCATGCAGGCTTTTGAATATTCCTTATGAAGAAGAAAGAACTGTGTTGGTGAAAAAAAGTCGCCCTTCAGTTTTTTCTAAAAAATATGTTTGTATAGCTACTCAATCTACGCTTCAAGCGAAATATTGGAATAATAAAAGCGGTTGGAAAAAAGTAGTAAAATATCTAAAGTTTTTAGGATATCATGTCGTTTGTATAGATAAAGATAAAAGTTTCGGAATTAAAGGTCATTTCAACGAGATACCAAATAATTGTATAGATAAAACCGGAGATATATCTTTGCAAAACAGAATTGATGATTTATACAACTGTGAGTTTTTTATAGGTTTAGGTTCGGGCTTGTCATGGTTAGCTTGGGCTTGTAATAAACCAGTTGTTATGATTTCTGGATTCTCAAAATCTTACGCCGAATTTAGCACTCCTTACAGAGTTATCAATGAAAATGTCTGTAATGGCTGTTGGAACAATCCTTCTGTCGAATTTAATTTTTCAGATTGGATGTGGTGCCCGGAAGGTAAAAGTTTTGAATGTTCAAGGAAAATTTCTTTTGAAATGGTAAAAGAGAAAATAGATACTTTAATTAAAGATAATAATAAATGAAAATAGAGGTTTCAAATGGAGAAATTTTAGACAAATTATCAATTTTAGAATTGAAAATGCGTTTTATAAAAAATCAATCACAAAAAGATAATATAATTAAAGAATACAAGTTTTTAAAAACTGTTTCTATGGACATCCTTGACAAGGATGATAATATTTTTCCTTTTGATTTATATGAAGCGTTAAGTAATATAAATTTAAGATTATGGAATATTGAAGACTCTATTAGGTTAAAAGAGAAAAGCAAAGAGTTTGACGATGAATTCGTTGATTTAGCCCGTGCAGTTTATTACACAAATGATGAACGATCAAAAATAAAAAAAGAAATAAATTTGCAAACTGGTTCTGAGTTTTTAGAGGAAAAATCCTATAAAGATTATTGTTGAATCAAAGACTTAAAAGCCATTTCGTACTGATTGCATTGAATTTGTATGGTAAAATTGTGAGAAGCATTTTTTAAGCAATTTTCTGGATTAATTTCTTTGTACCCTTTTCTTATAGCAAAATTAAATTGTTCATAAGTTGCGCACCGGAAACCTGTATAGCCCTGCTTAACTGTTTCTGTAAACCCTCCAAAATCTGTTGTAACAGTTGGCGTACCAGAAAATTGAGCTTCTATGACAGTCCAGTTACACGGCTCTATAAAAAAACTAGGAGCTAATAAAAATTTAGCATCAGCTAATAATTGCTTTCTTTTTTCTGGGCCTACGAATCCTAAGAATTTACAATATTTAGTGTCTTTTAAATTTAATATATTAGGGCCAGCGAAAAATATTTCTTGCTTTATAGCGTTACACATATCATAAGCAGCTCTAGCACCTTTATATTCTGTTATTCTGCCTAAAAATAAAGCTGTATTTGATTTTTGTTTTTTGAATAAAAAGTCTTCTTTTTTGAAACCGGGGTAAACTATAAATTCTTTATTGAATTCAACGTTAGATTTTGACATTCCGTGCATCTTATGCATTTGAGCATAAGTTTCGAATATTTTTATATCTGCAAACATAGAGTCGTAACCGATACTTGGTTCTACAATTATCGCTCGATCTTTAAAATTTCTTACGCAGGTTTCGTGGGCGTAACCAAACCAACATAAAATAAACTCTTCATTAGTTTTTATTTTTTTGTTTAGTTCTGTCGTGCAGTTTTGGTTGAATGTTTGAACAGCTTCAGTTGATACATTTTGATCAAAACCTTTTTCTTTCCATTCATTTAAATTTTTATAGCTTTTTCTTAAAATATCATCATCAGTTACAGTTATATGTTCTGTGCATATTACTTCAGAGTCTTTATGGCCGTAATGATAAACGGTGTGGCCGCGTAAAGTCATTTCTTCGCAAAATTTATACACTTTTTGAACAAAAGCGCATAATGAAGTGTTTTTGTTTGTTGCTGTATAAGGAACACTAAGGCAGTGGAAAACCATATATATATAGTGTATAATCAATTATAATATGTCAACAAAAAAAAGGCGACAACCAAAAGAAACAATAAAAGAGGTCTTAGAAGATAATGTTTTTAGGCAAGTCAATTTAAAAATTAAAAAATTCGATTTGTCAGAAAAACAAAAAAGTTTAGTGGAGCTAGCGTTTAACAGGGGTACAAAAATTATCTTTATTAATGGTGTCGCAGGTTCATCAAAAACTTTCTTATCTGTTTATTCAGCATTACATCTTTTAAATGCAAATCCAAAATATGAAATAAAATACATTCGAACTATTGCTGAAGCTGGAGAAAGAGGCTTAGGGTCTCTGCCCGGAACGGTGGATGAAAAGTTTAACCCTTTTATGATGCCTTTATATGATAAGTTAGATGAGTTGTTGCCAGTAACTCAATCTAAATATTTAGAAGACCAAGGCTATATCGAAGCTTTTCCTGTAAACTTCCTCAGAGGAGCTACATGGAATGATAAGGTGATTATAGCAGATGAAGCTCAAAACTACTCCACAAAGGAATTAGTAACGCTTCTGACGCGTATTGGTGAAGATACTAAAATGTTTATATGTGGTGATTCTATGCAATCAGATATTGGCACAAAATCAGGTTTTACTAAAATATATAATTTATTCAAAAGTGAAGAAAGTGAATCCAAAGGTATTCACTGTTTTCAGTTTGAAGAAGAAGATATAGTCAGGAGTGAAATCCTGAAGTATATAGTGCATGTTTTTAAGAAACTAGATAAATAATAAATAAAATATATAATATAGCATGAGTAGTGTTTATTGTTCTCAATGTGGAAGCAAACATCAGGCTGGAGCAAAGTTTTGCTCATCTTGTGGTAGCGCTTTGTCGGCTTTATCTCGACAAAATACGCCACAAAATGTTAACAGACCTTCTCAGGTTCAAGAAGATTCTGTCGAAACTTTTCGCAAGCCTAATGGTTTAGCTTATGAAATAGATAATGGTGGTAATAACGTTTATAAAGCTGAAGAAGTTTTTAATGCTAATCCAGTTGATGAAGGTAATAAAATTAAAAGGCCTGCTGGGGTAAATAAAACGATGTCTAGAGAAGAGTTATTATCAGAATCATTAAGAGAGTGCGCTCCAGTTCGAAAAACATTAGATATTAATGAAACATAATGAAAAAAAATTTGAGGACATGTATGAGGTCATTAATAATGTAATCAAAAAAAGAAAATCTAAATGGCGTTTAAAAGCGATAGCTTGGTTTGATTTCGAAGATATAGAGCAAATAATAAAATTGCATATATATAAGAAGTGGCATTTGTGGGATCAATCAAGACCTATAGAGCCTTGGGTAAATAGAATTGCGACAAATCAAATAAAAAATATTATAAGAAATAATTATACTTCTTTTGCTAAGCCATGTTTATCTTGTCCTTTTAATACAAGCAAGGGTATAGAAATAACTTTTGAAAACTCTTGTGGGTTTACTTCTAGTCGGGTCCAATCAAGCGAATGCCCTCTTTATGCCAAGTGGGAAAAATTAAAGAAACCAGCTTTCGATATTAAAATGACAGTTAGCTTAGAAAATCATCAAAACTATTATATGTCATTTGAATCAACTAAAGATTATGATTATAAAACAGCAGAAGCTAGACTACACGAATTAATGAGAAACTGTTTAACTGATAAACAGTTTTTTGTTTATAAAATGTTTTTTATAGATTTTTTGAGTGATGATCAGGTAGCGGGAATATTAAATTTCAAAACTAACGAAAAAGGTAGAAAAGCGGGTTACAAACAAATAAAGAATTTGAAAAAAATGCTTTACGTTAAAGCTGAAAAATTAATAGATGAAAACGATTTATTTTCAGGATAGATATGTTAAGTGATAAAGATAAGATTTTTATAAATAAAAAAATAGAAGATGGTTTAAACGACTATGTTGTCATAGCCAAACTTTTGTTTGAAAAGGAGAAATTAACTGGCAGGTCTAAACAAGCTAAACTTGTAAGAGATTATCTTGTCGAAACAGGTATAATCGATAAAAAAAAGAAACAGTTTTTTTCACCAGTAAAAGAAGAGCTTTCAGATAATCAAAAAGAGTTCATTGAGCAAAATATTCAATCAGAAATGAGCCCCAAGCAAATTACTGAATTGTTGTTCGCGACGAAAATTCAATCATCTAAAACTGCAAATTTTTATGCTACTGCTGAATACAGAGCGGTGCATAAATATATAAAAGAAACCCATCCAGACCTTTTGGTCGAAAATGAATCAGGAATTAATCAAAAGTATTCTGTTCCTCGTTCTTTAAAAACTGTTTTAAATAAGGTTAATAAATGGTGTGGTCAATCTTTAAACGAAGATAAGTTATCATTACAACATAGAAAATTTTTAGAACGTTTGTTGGTGTATTTATCTAGCCCTCGTTTTGTAGGTAATTACGATGCTTATTCTTCTATACCAGATAAAGATCTTTTTGAGGCAGAATTTGTTCGTTCGGTTTGGGATAAACCTGATTTAACAATAGATGAAATTAATTTATATATCAACGTGTGTATGGATTATATTAATTTACGTCAAATAGATATTAAGAAGAATAAAGTGAACCAAATGTTTAGTGAAACTCAAGAGCAAAATGATTTAACACTTAGGTTAACTGAGATTTTAAAAACCATTAGTGAAGAGTATAATCAATGCGCCAAAAGAATAGATCAGAGCATTCAAAAATTAAATGGTGAAAGAGCTAAAAGAATCGACAAGCATCATCAGAAGAATGCTTCTATTTTGAATCTAGTTGAACTTTTTCAAGACGAAAAAGAAAGACAAATGATGATTCAAATAGCTGATTTACAGAAACAAGCTATTCAGGAAGAAGCTGATAAATTTGAATCTATGTCTTCTTGGAAAGCGAGGATATTAGGCATTTCAAAAGAAGATGCTATATGATAAAATGTAAAGTATGTAATCAAGAATTTGAAACAGATAAATCCTTACATGCGCATATTAAAAAGCATGGCCTTTATCAAGCTGAATATTATTGCAAATATTACCCTAGATTTTCTTTGTTTCACAAAAAACAAATACCCTTTTTAAATAAAAAAGATTATTTTTTAAAAGAGTTTTTGGATCTTAATGAGTTTTTGTTATGGGAGAAAAGTGTCGAAAGTGGTTTAGCTAAAGCTAAATGTTTAGATCTTTTTCAAAAAAGAATAGATCAAAAAAAATATTCTTATGGTCCTTGCCATAATGAGTTGGATACTTTGAATTTACCTCCAATTAATATATTAAAAAAGCATTTTAAATCTTACACTAAAGCTTGTAGTTTGTTAGGTCTGGAACCTTTGTTGAATAGACCTATGCCAAAAAAGTTTATAGAACCTTGTGAGGCTATTGATTTCGAAATGTTGGTTGACACAAGAGAGCAAGACCCTTTGCCGTTTAAAAAAACTAAGGTAGAAAAATTATATGTGGGAGATTACTTATTAAATAATGGCGAATATACATACACTTATGTAGATAGGAAAAGTGAATCTGATTTTTTAGGAACAATGGCTGGTGGGATTTCAAGATTTAAAAAGGAAATAGAAAAAGCTGTTGCATTAGAATCATATTTATTTGTTGTTGTAGAAAGTGACATTAATAAAATTAAAAGCAATCAAAGTAAATTTAGAAAGAAATCTAATTTAGAATACGTTTTTCATAACATGAGAAGCTTAACACATGAATACCCGAGAAAAATTCAATTTATTTTTACAGGTAGTCGAAAAAAATCTATGCAAATAATTCCTCGTTTACTTTATTACGGCAAAGAATTATGGAACGTAGATATACAATATTATTTAGATTATGAGCTGGGAAACAGGTAGCCAAATACCAAGAAAAAACGAATATATAAGTAACGAAGATTTACTTAAGAAAAAAGGTTTTTTAGAAGAAAGAGAAGCTAAACTTTTATTTTATGAATTTTTAAGAAATAACACAACTTTTGCTACAGATTTAATAACTGGCGTTCAATTGTTCCCGTTTCAACATATGGCTATTAAAAGCATGTTGGAAAGTGATTATTTTTTAGGAGTATGGTCTCGCGGTATGAGTAAAAGTTATACAACTGGAATTTATGCCGTTTTAGACGCTATTTTAAATCAAGGAGTTGAAACAGGTATTCTTTCCAGATCTTTTCGGCAATCTAAAATGATTTTTAAAAAAATCGAAGATATCGCTGCAAAGCCAGAAGCTTATTTACTAAAGCAATGTATTACTCACGTTTCAAAAAGTAATGATGAGTGGGTAATGGAAATAGGCAAAAGCCGTATTCGAGCACTACCCTTGGGTGATGGTGAAAAACTGCGAGGTTTCCGTTTTCATCGCATTATTATCGACGAGTTCCTATTGATGCCTGAACGCATTTATAATGAAGTTATAGTGCCATTCTTGTCCGTTGTACAGAACCCTACACAAAGAGAAGAACTGTATCAAGTGGAGAATAATTTAATTAAGCAGGGTAAAATGGAAGAAAAAGATAGGCATCAATGGCCGAATAACAAATTGATTGCTCTTTCTTCTGCCTCTTTTAAATTTGAGTATTTGTATAAGTTATATGAACAATATGAGAATCTAATTTTTAATCCTAAAAAAGGTGAAAGAACTCGTAGGTGTGTAATGCAATTTTCTTATGATTGCGCTCCTGTCCAGCTGTATGATCAAAATCTTATTAATCAAGCTAAAGCTACCATGAGTGAATCACAGTTTATGAGAGAATTTGGAGCTCAGTTTACTGATGATAGCTCTGGGTATTTTAAGATATCTAAAATGGCTTTGTGTACCGTTCCAGATGGGGAACTTCCTTCTACAGAAGTAGTAGGGCGCTCTGATGCTGAATACATTGTGGCTGTTGATCCTTCTTGGTCAGAAACAGAATCTTCTGATGATTTTGCTATTCAAGTTCTAAAATTAAACCAAGAAAAGAAATTATGCACTTTAGTTCATTCTTATGCTTTATCAGGATCTTCTTTAAAAGATCATATTAAGTATTTTTTATATATATTGCAAAACTTTAATATTGTTGCTGTCTGCATGGATTATAATGGAGGTGTTCAATTTATGAACTCTTGTAACGAAAGTGAACTCTTTAAAGATGCTAATATAGATCTTAAGCAAATGTCAACAGAATTTGAAAAACCTGAAGACTACTCTCAGAATTTATTACTAGCAAAAAACGAATACAACAAATCTGATTTTAAATACGTATTTTTACGAAAACCTACTTCAAGTTGGATTAGGGTTGCGAACGAACTATTGCAAGCAAACTTTGATCATAGACGTATATTTTTCGGCAGCAGAGCTATAGATGATAATTTCAGGGCTCAAACTAAAAAGAAAATAGGCATTTTGAATTTAAAGTTTTCGAATATGGCTGATTCAGACAAACAAAATGAAGAGGCTAAAATGATTGATTTTGTTGAGCATTTGACAGATATGATTTTACTAACAAAAACAGAATGCGCTTTAATACAAATAACTACAACAACTCAAGGCACACAAAGTTTCGATCTGCCTCCTAATCTAAGAAGGAAAACTGGCCCCGATAAACCAAGAAAAGATAGTTATTCTGCTTTAATTTTAGGAAATTGGTTAACTAAAGTATATTATGATATGCAACAAGTAAAAGTGGAAAACATTAACGAAACGTTTACGCCGATGTTTATCGCTTAAAATTTATTAAAAAGTTTAAAAGTCACTTTTAAAGTTACTTTGTGTAACATATTATATACTATGGCTCGTAAATATACAAAAAAATCAAATTATTGGAATAAGTTTTCTAAAGGTAATGACGAAAAGAGTTCTTCTTTAGAAGATTTGATTAGAAATGAGTCTTCAGAACCACAATTAGTAGGAGACCCTTTTTACGATTTTGATGCTTCGGCTGCTTATTCTAGAACTGGTGGCGGTTCTAGTACGAATACTAGGAGAAACAGGGTTTCAACTCAACCTAAACTAAATAAGTATGCAAATATTAGAGAAGGTTTATTACCGTTTGAGTCATCTATAAACGGTTACAATATTCGCGATGCTATAGAGTTATGTCAGAAAGCTTACGCTAATGTAGCTATATTTAGAAATGCTGTAGATATAATGTCTGAGTTTTCTAATGCAGAAATAATATTTGAAGGTGGGACGCAAAAATCTAAAGATTTTTACCAGAAATGGATGAAGTATGTTAAAATGTGGAGAGTCAAAGATCAATACTTCAGAGAATACTATAGAAGTGGGAATATATTTTATTACAAGATAAATGGTAAGTTTAAATTAGATGATTTTCAAAAGATACTTCAAACTTATGCTAGCAACGAAGATTTAAATTATAAAAACACAGAGAAGTTGTTTAATTACCCAACTTCTTATAATGCAAAAAATTTAATACCTGTTCAATATACTTTGCTAAACCCTTTTTATGTTACTGTTAAAAGAACTAGTTCTTGGAAACAGTTAGTTTATGAAAAAATACTTTCTGAATATGAACTAGAAAGGCTGCAAAATCCTAAGAATGATCATGATAAAATGATTTTTGATAATCTGGATGCTGAAACTCAAGATAAAATTAAGAATGGGCAATGGGCTCAAGATGGTTTAAAGATTCAATTGAATCCAACGGATGTAATTTACTCTTTCTATAAGAAGCAAGATTATGAGCCATTCGCTGTTCCTTTCGGTTTTGCAGTACTTGACGATATAAACTTCAAATTAGAAATGAAAAAAATTGATCAAGCTATTTGTAGAACTATTGAAAACGTTATATTGCTTATAACTTTAGGTACAGAGCCTAGCAAAGGAGGTATTAATCATAAAAACATATCAGCAATGCAATCTTTGCTTAATAACCAATCTGTAGGAAGAGTTCTTGTCGCTGATTATACTACTAAAGCTGAATTTGTAATACCTGACATGAATAAGGTGTTAGGTTATGAAAAATATAAAGTAGTTAATGAAGATATAAAAGAAGGTTTACAGAATATTCTGATCGGTTCTGAAAAATTCGCCAATACAAATATAAAAGCTCAGGTTTTCTTCGAAAGGCTTAAAGAAGCTAGAAATGCTTTTTTAAATGACTTTTTGCAGCCAGAAATGGAATTAATATTTAAGAATTTAGGTTTTAAAGGTAAATGTCCAACAGCTAAATTTGAAGAAGTTTCTATAAAAGATGAAACACAATTTAATAGAGTTGTAACAAGGATGATGGAACTTGGCATCTTACCTCCTGAAGAAGGCATCAAAGTTATTGAAACCGGCATTTATCCTACAGATAAAGAATTAGAATCTGCTCAAGAAAAATTTGTAGAGCAAAGGAAAAAAGGTTTTTATAATCCAATAGTCGGCGGTGTGCCTACTATAGCTCCTGCTGAAAACGGTGGTGCAGCTTCTGAAAACCAACCAATTACAAAGAATAAAGTGCCAAATGAAAGAGGGAGGCCTGTTGGTGCTGTTGCTTCTGTTTACTCTAAAGAAGACATTGCTCAAGTTTTTGATTTAACTAAAGTTTTATATTCTAATGTGCAGAATTCTTTAAAGAAAAAGTACAATAAAAAGCGCTTAAGTAAGGATCAGAAGAAATTGGCTGAAAACATAAGTGAAGCAATAATTGTTGGTTCTAAAAATAATGATTGGAGCAATATAGCAGAGCAAGTGGTTTCTAATCCTAACGTTTTAGACAAATTGGGTATTCTGAAAGAGGTTCAAGATTTAGCTTCAGAGCATGACTTGAATATATATGCAGCCGCTTTGTTATATCACAGCTCTAATAAATAAGTGTAATAAATATTATGTTTCAATACAAGACAAGCTTTAACAATATTGTTACAGCTTCATTAAATTTTGATAATAATTTTTTATTATCGCAAGCTTCTTTAGAGCCGTTAAAAGGTTTGATGCCTGAATCTGTAAATTTAGAAAAAAATGTTGATTTAGTTGGCGCAGCTTTTAATGCAGCTGTAGTTAATAAGTTTAATAAAAATGGTGATGGTATTGATACTAATACAGCTATTGCTTTTAAACAATATTTTACTCATAAACCTACTAATATAGAACATAAAAAACAGAAAATTGTTGGCCATATTGTAAATTCTGGCTTCTCTTCTTACGAGAATAATAAAGTTTTAAGTGATGAGCAAGTCAAAGACTCTTTATCTCCTTTTAATATAGCTTTAGCGGCAGTGGTTTATAAAACTGTCGATAGAGAATTTGCTGACGCTTTAATAGAGTCTAACGAATCTACGTCTAAACTATACGAAAAAATAAGTGCAAGTTGGGAAATAGGTTTTAACGATTATTTTGTTGCTGTTGGTAGCCAAGACCTTAAAGATGCAGAAATAATAACAGATAAAAAACAAATTGAAGAATTCAAAAGGTACATGAAGGGTTTTAATGGTAACGGCTATATGGATGACGGTACTCCGGTCTATAGGTTAGTTACGGGAAGAATATACCCGTTAGGTATAGGTTTTACAACTAATCCAGCTGCAGATGTAGAGGGCGTTGTAATTGATGACGGTTCAAATAATAAAATAAAAGAAGAAAGCGAAGCTATTAACGATTCTGAATCTATACACGTTAACAGTTTAGACTTATTGAGAATAAATAATAATTTTTCACAAACTAAAAAAAATACTGTAAACTTAAACAATAATAATATTATGGATCTAGAACAAATATTAACAGAACTAAAGACGGTTCTAGCTGAAAAGCGAGATACTGACACGTTCAGTGATGAAGCTGTTGCGAATGTTTCGCAAAGAATCGCTGAAAGCATAAAGGAAAAGAGCGATGAAATTCAAGCGAAAATTTCCGCTGCTGAAGAATCTAAACTTGAAGCTATTGCAGAAGCAGACAAGCTCAAAACAGATCTTCAACAGAATAGCGAAAAACTTGAAGAAGCTCTTTCTAAAATTAACGAACTTGAATCAACATTAACTGCTCAAGCAGCTCAAGAATTATTTAATTCAAGAATGGGCGTTTTAGATGCAGATTATGATTTCGAAGATGTTGATAGAAAAATTTTAGTTGACGAACTGAAAGGCTTAGAAAATTCAGATGAAGCTTTTGCTTCTTTTCAAGAAAAAATAAGCGTTTTGTATCGTCATAAGAGTAAAGCTTTTAAAGAAGAGCAAGAGAAAATTTTCCAAGAGAAGTTAGAGGCAGAATTAGCTAAAAGAATTCAAGAAACTGAAAAAACTGAAACGTCACAAGCTTCTGTTAAAGAAGAAGAAAGCGTCGAAGTTGAAGCAGCTTTAGCAAATTCAGAAGTTGAAGAAGCTTCTATCCCTGCTCAAAACATTGAGCCAACAGAAGAACATCTTTCTTGGAAAGATAAATTAGGTAAAGCATTTTCTAAAGAAAATATAACAATTAAATTCTAAAGGTTATGGCACTAAGATTATATCCATTCAGACAGTACAGCGAACAAGATGTCATCAACTTGTTTGCCAACGACACTGCTGACACCTCCCCGTCTACAAACGGTAATGGTTCAGCTGGTGTATTCGTAAAAGTTTCAGCCGGTAATATGGACCTAGATCCTATTACTTATGCTGACAACGGTTATTTAGGTAAAACAGATTATCCGTTTATTGGGGCCGCTCAATATCCTTCTGTTCCTCTAACTTTTACTGCGGCTACCGCTGGAACTCCAGTTTTAGGTATTACGTTAAATCAAACAGTTTTAGAAGACGAAAACGGCGAAAAACTTCTGTATAACCCTGTTAAAGCTTCAGAACTTCAAGCCGTTTTAAGCGGTCAGGCAGTTCCTGTTGCAACTCGCGGAACATTTACTTTAGCTGATACAGCTGTTGATTGGGTTGACGCCAATATGGTAGTTAATTCTAATCTTATGATTTCAGCTAATGCTGGTAAAGTTTCTGGTTTAGCCCCAACTAATGCTGGGCCTTTAACTGGTCAATATACCATTGTCGGTAAAGTTTTAGCTACTGGTCAGCGTGTTTCTTCTAACGGTGAAAGCGATCAGTTCGCTGGAACTGGGACTGGAAAATATGCTTTAGTTCAAATCGACTGCACAAGCACAACCACTCTGTAATTAAAATAGATTAAGAATATGAAAATAGTTTTAAAAAGAACAGACGAACAGGTTGAGCTAATCAAAGCTTTAGCATCTAAGAATCGTGAAGTAGCCTATGACGCTCAAGTCGCTTTGGCTGAATTCATCGGTCCTGTTTTAGCCGAAGTTATTAATAACGCTCCAACTGTATCAAACTTGTTTACAAGTTTACAATTTAACGCTGAAGATAACCCTTCAATTCCTTTAGACTTATATTATGATGTTTTCGATGAAGATTATATCAAAGTTTATAGTCAATCGGTTCCGGGTGGTTTACCTCAGAATATCGTTCAACCTACAGCTTCAGAATTAAAAATTTCTACATATCGTTTAGATAGTGCTGTAGCTTTTGATAAAAAATATGCAGCAAAAAGCCGTTTAGATGTTGTTAGCAAATCTTTCACTCGCGTAGCTCAAGAAGTTATGTTGAAGCAAGAAAGAACATCTGCTAATCTCATTATGACAGCTTTAGCTAACGCTACGACAGGAAATAGTGCAACAGCTAGTGATAACCAGCACGCATTTCGTTCAGCATTTAAAGGGCGTTTCTTACTTGATGATTTGAATAAATTATTCACAAAAATCAAAAGAATTAACTCTTCATTTGTTGGCGGTACACCTTCTGGTGCTCGTAGAGGTTTAACAGATTTAATTGTTTCTCCTGAAATCATCGAAGATTTAAGAGGAATGGCTTATAATCCTGTTAATACTGTTGCTCCTAATGGTGCTGCTCCACATAATCAGACTGACGGTATCGCTTTAACAGATAATGTTAGAGAACAGATCTTTTCTCAGTCAGGTTTGACAGAATTCTATGGTGTTTCCTTGATGGAAATTTTAGAATTAGGTGTTAATAAGAAATTCAATACAATATTTAGCACTGTTGCAGGAGCTACTACATTCGCTGACAACTCTGGTGTTGCTCAGAACGGTGGTACTGCGCAAGCTATACAAAGCGATGAGGAAGTTGTTGTAGGTCTTGACAGATCTCGCGATTCTCTTGTTCGTGCTGTTGCTGTTGATTCTGACACTGGTTCTGAATTTAATCTTCAGGCTGATGATCAATATACTCTTCGTCAGGGTAAGATTGGTTATTTTGGAGCTCTTGAAGAGGGCCGTATGGTTCTTGACAATCGTGCTCTTGTCGGACTTATCGTTTAATAGAAAAACGCTTCATAAAGGTGCCACTTAAAAGGTGGCACCTTTTTTTTTATTGAATTTTTATTTCAAAAGGTATTATAATATATATGGCCAAAAAAATAATCAAAAAATCAAGTAAAGCTAAACCTTCAGAGTTAGATAATTTATCATTTGCAGATGGCAAAATAAATGAAGATCCTGATATTTCTAAAATTAAAGAATTAGAAAAAGCTCTTGGTATAGAAAAAAGTAATCCTTTTGGCACTAGTAATTTAGACGTTTTTAAAGAAACTCTTTCTGAGATGACTAATATAGATATGCAGCATATGTGTGAAAAAATTGGTATTTTTGCTAGTGGTTCTCGACAAGATATAAAATCTAAACTACTTCGCGAATTCAAATCAACTCACAAATCCTCTGTATCTGTAACTTCTCAGCGACCTGTCCTTGAATTAGATCCGAGTAACCCAGATCATAAAAAACTTTTAAAAATATTAGGTGAAATTTAGTATTTATTCTTTTTTTTATATTATGGGTGTAAAGTAAGATGTGGCAACGCAACTTACTGTAATTAGAGGAGACACTTTTGGTACTCAAACAATAAATTTATCATCTTCAACAGATGATTTTAATGGTTTAAGCTGTACTGGACAGTTAAGAGCTCATCCAGATGGCAATTTAATTTATCAGTTTGTTCCAGTAATTTCTTATGCAGAACAATTAAGTGGTTCTGTATACTTTAACATACCAGCGTCTGAAACAAAACAATTTCCACCTATTAATCTTTACGGGGATATTCACTTTTTTGCTACAGGCATAAAAGACCAAACCTTGTTTGAATTTAGGCTAAATGTTTTACCTGACACAACCCATTTATAAAAATGTCTGATATAGAAGTAAATGTAGAATCTACAAACCGGCAGATTGATGTCAATTTAATTAATCCTAGCGCTATAGATGCTGCCACAAGGGAGCGAGGTCCAGCAGGTTCATCTGGAAGTAGCGGCACCTCTGGTACTAGTGGGAGTTCAGGTTTAGACGGTAATTTTGGTGGAGCTTCTTTTAAATATAGTTTTTCTACAAACATACAAAACACTGATCCGGGTGCAGGAGATTTTAAGTTTAATTCTTTAACTCAAAATCAAGCTACTAGAATAAATATTAGTTCTGAAGATTTAGGTGGTACTGATATATCGACTTTTTTAAGATCTTTAGATGATTCGACTTCAGAAATTAAAGGTTACTTTAATGTATCTTCGCATAATGACCCTATTGCTTTTGTATTATTTACTATAAGTTCTGTTACTCAAATAAGTAATTATTTTAGAATTAATGTTTCTCCGGTAGAAAGCGTTTCAGAAAACCCCTTTCAAAATAGCGAAAATTGTATATTAAGTTTCTCTAGAACTGGTGATAGAGGTGATGGCACTTCTGGAACATCAGGAACGAGTGGTAGTTCTGGAACTAGTGGATCTTCAGGATCAAGTGGTAGTTCTGGAACCAGCGGTAGTTCTGGAACTAGTGGATCTTCAGGATCAAGTGGTAGTTCTGGAACAGATGGTAGTTCTGGAACCAGTGGATCTTCAGGATCAAGTGGTAGTTCTGGAACCAGCGGTAGTTCTGGAACTAGTGGATCTTCAGGATCAAGTGGTAGTTCTGGAACAGATGGTAGTTCTGGAACCAGTGGATCTTCAGGATCAAGTGGTAGTTCTGGAACTAGTGGTTCATCTGGATCAAGTGGTAGTTCTGGAACAGATGGTAGTTCTGGAACAGATGGTAGTTCTGGAACCAGTGGGTCTTCAGGATCAAGTGGTAGTTCTGGGTTATCTGGATCAAGTGGAATTTCTGGAACTAGTGGTTCATCTGGATCAAGCGGTTCATCTGGAACTAATGGCACATCTGGCTCTTCTGGGTCAAGTGGCTCTTCTGGATCAAGTGGTTCTAGTGGTACATCTGGCTCTTCTGGGTCAAGTGGTTCTAGTGGTTCATCTGGAACCAATGGAACTAGTGGTTCATCTGGATCAAGTGGGTCAAGTGGTTCTTCAGGTCAAAATGGTAACTTTGGTGGCGCGGCATTTAAGTACAACTTTTTAACTACAACAACTGATGTAGATCCCGGTAGTGGTAATTTCTTATTTAATTCTTCTACTCAAAATGCTTCTATAAGAATTAATATCGATGATGTTGATTTAGATGGAAGTGATATCCAGCCTTATTTGCGTACGATAGATGATTCTACATCAACAATTAAAGGACATGTAAAAGTAAGCAAGTTACATGATAGCTCTGCTTTTATCATGTTTTCAATTACATCTGCAGTTACTGAAAATACTGGATATTTTAGATTGATTGTTTCTCCAGTCGATAGCTCTGCGGCTAGTCCATTTTCTAATGGAGACGATTGCATCTTAACTTTCGCTCGCACAGGTGATAAAGGTGATTCTGGTAGCAGTGGAACCAGTGGTTCTAGTGGTTCTAGTGGTTCATCTGGATCAAGTGGCTCATCTGGAATTAGTGGAACTTTCAGTGGCACAAATGACTATTTCTTATATAAAACAGGTTCTACAACTGCTGCAGCTGCTGGAATTTATTATGATTCTAGTAATGATAAAGTCGGCATAGGCACGACTACCCCAAGCTCGAAACTTCATGCATTAACCTCTGGAGGGTCTACGACTTCTGA
>JAAHTH010000368.1_pt2 | contig 26890 bp, 21 predicted proteins | sample 6116091 | NCBI WGS metagenome assembly JAAHTH01 (sample SAMN13939990, study PRJNA603662) | sponge metagenome | isolation source: marine sponge | host: Mycale hentscheli | place: New Zealand | collected 2006
GCTGTTGCTTCTACAGGAAGTTTCAGTGGCTTATTTTCTGTCCCTGCCTTGGCTGATGTTACGAAGAAATCTGGCAAAAAATGTATCCTGCTCTGGTTGTGTGGCGCTCCTAGTCAGTTCGAGACTTGGGATCCCAAGCCGGGTACCGAAACAGGTGGCCCATTCCCGGCAATTCCTACCAATTTGCCAGGAGTGAAGGTGAGTTCATTGATGCCGCAGTGTGCGACAATTATGGACAAATTAGCTGTCGTTCGCAGTATGCAGACAGAGCCGGGTGAACATTTTCAGGGCATCGACGTTCTCACGCGAGGTGACAAACCGCGGCCGCCGTTCACGCGGCCGATTCTGGGCTCGGTGATCGCTGAGCAATTGGGGCAGTTGGATAGCCCAGTACCGCAGTTTGTTCTGCTCGATCCGTGTCCTGAAGGAAACGAGTTCAAGCAATTCAAAGCAGGGAATTGGGCAGGTTGGTTGGGAGCCGAGTATGGCCCGATCAGGGCGGGCGGAGAATATGCCATTCCAAATATCAATCGCTTGGCAGAAATCAGTGAGATAGATCATGCTGAACGTGAGATACTTCGACAGTTTCTAAGTCGCAAGTTCGAAAATGATCAGCGAAGTGAAGCTGCTGCCTCACACAACGCAGCTTTTAGTCGAGTCAACGGATTGATGAGTTGTGCCCCGCTGTTCGATTTGAATCGCTTGCCTGAAAAAGATCGCCAACGTTACGGAGGCGGGGCCTTTGCACAGCATGCTCTGCAGGCTCGACATTTGATCGAAAATGGCTCCACGTTTGTGATGGTTGCGAACGGGATGCCGTGGGACAACCACGTGTTCCAGCATGAAATGCACCAAATGTGGGTGCCCGAACTCGATAATGTTCTGGTCCAGCTGGTTACTGATCTTGAAGATCGCGGAATGTTGCAGGACACACTGGTGATCGCCATGGGCGAGTTTGGCAGAACACCTTGGTTGAATGACGCACGTGGCCGCGATCACTATCCGAATGCTTGGAGCATGGCCATGGCTGGTGGCGGGATCAAGGGCGGTGTCGTGCATGGAGCGACAGACCCTCTTGGATTTGAGGTGGTAGACGGACAGGTCGACAATCGAGATCTCTTTGCCACCATCTTTGAGGCGTTGGGTATCGATCCGCACCAGGAATATGAGCTGCCCGGTTTGCCAACATTTCACCGTGTTGAAGAAGATACCCAACCTATCCGCGAGATTTTGGTCTGACGCAGTTGATATGGAAAAAATTGAATTAAAACGTACGAAGGAATTTGATTTGCCCAGCGGCGTGCTGGCTGCAGCAGTGTCTACCGATGGAAAGCAGGCAGTTGTCGGGTGTTTGAACGGCGTCTATCGCTTGAATCTCGAAAATGGAGAACATGACAAGCTTTATCAGCACAAAAGTTATGTCAGTTCCGTCGCTTGGTTGGGAGAAAATAGTTTTATTACCGGGGGGTATGACGGAGAGTTGTGCTGGTTTGATCTTGTTAACAATGCCATTCTGAATCGTCAGAAGGTGCATGAGTTTTGGTCTTGGGACATGACGGTATCTCCGGACCAAATGTATGTTGCCTCTGTCACTGGGCAATACCTTGCAGGTGGATGCAAGTACGAACCGCACGCAGAGAAGGAACCTTCCATTCGTGTCTTATCTGCCTCGACAGGTGAGCTTCTTTGGAGTCTGCCCCATGTCCCTTCGGTGCAGTCTGTTGCGATCAGCCCCGATAGCAAGTTGGTGGCTGCAGGCAATTTGATGGGTGAGGTACGGATTTACAACCTTGATGATGGCAGCCTTCAGGCCCAGTGGACAACACCTGCCTTCACAAGCTGGGGTATCATCAAGAGCCACTGTTATCTGGGGGGGATTTTCTCGATGAAGTTTTCCCCAGACGGTGAGCAGTTATTGTTGGCAGGCATGGGGCCGATGCGCGACCCCATGGCTGGTAATGGGAAGCAACTATGGCAGCGGTGGGCGTGGCGTGAAAAGAAGCCTGCGATGGTGGATCAATTACATGATGGTGAAGGCGGAGAGGGGCTGATGGAAACTCTTGCTGTACATCCGGAGTCAGACCATTTCATCATGGCCGGACGATTGCGTGGCGGAGACTGGAATGCAGCTTTGTTCGATCACGAATCAGGTGCTCGGGTTGCCTCTTTGAAAACTGGATATCGTGTTACCGAAGCTTCTTATCTCGAGGATGGCAAGCAGGTACTGCTGGCAGGCTCGAAGCGGCAACCCAAAACAATATTTAAGAAGGAGGGTGAGTTGAACGATTTTGGACGGGTTGAGGTCTACTCCTTCTGAGCGTTACCGCTTTCCCGTTGAACACCACGCGGCTTTGTGGCATTCTTGAACCAACCGGATCTACTTCTGCTGAAAAGCCTTGGATTGAACTAAGGCGTGTATGAAGGCACTGATTCGATTTCTTTGGGTACTTGCCTCGGCGAGGATTTTATCCGCCAGAGTTCGGTCTGAAAAACCATACGGTCTGCCGAGTCCGTATTGGATTAAAGCTTCCGAGAAACCACGGGCAAAGTTCTGTTCCTGCTTTGCAATCTGATCACGCAATTCAAAGAAGTCTGCAAACTTGTCACCATTGGGGAGAGTGCCGCTGGGGTCGATCACGTGGGTTTTCTCTCTCCGTACTTTCTTGTTCGCAATGAGGCTTACCTTCTCTTTGTCTCGCCACTGCCCTGTTGCATCAAAGTTATGTAATCCGAATCCAATCGGATCAATTTTACGATGGCATTGTGCGCATTGCGGTTCCTCCATGTGGGCGGCTTGAGCCTCTCTCGCACTTAGAATCTTGTCGCTCAGTCGGCTGAGTTGTGGGACGTTTGCTGGGGCTGGTGGTGGTGGGTTATGCAATACTTTCCTCAGTACCCACGCGCCTCGTTCAACCGGAGAAGCTTTCTCGCCATCAGATCCCATCGCCAAAATCGCCGCCATGCCCAGTAAGCCGCCGCGGGGTGAACTTGGTGGCACCAGGACAGGCCGGAACTCACTTCCGCGCACGCCCGGGAAGCCGTAATAGTCTGCGAGTATTTCATTGATCACAATGTGGTCTGATCGGAGTAGCTTTCCCAGACTCCCATCGTTGCGGAGCAAATGGTTGAAAGCCTGAAATACTTCCTCTCGCGCGGCCATCTTCATGCTTTCGTCAAACTGAGGATAAAGCAGGAAGTTGAATTGGAAAAACTCGAGACGCTCCATTTGCAGCCACTGATGCGTGAAGCTCCTCACAAATTCCATGGATCGGGGATCGGCGAGTAGACGTTCGGTTTCTTCCTTGAGGATGGTTGGGTTTGTCAATCCTCCTTCCCTAGCAAGGTCTTGAAGTCGCTGATCAGGTGGACCGCTCCACAGCAGGTAAGATAGACGGACTGCCAGTTCTTGGTCAGTAAGAGAACGGCGATGTGGAGATTCGTTTGGTTCCTGTAGGTAGAGAAAACTTGGTGAGGCTAATATCACAGCCATAGGTGTGACCAAGGCGCGTTTGAAGTTGAGTCCACTCTTCTTTTCTTCTTCGAATAGCTGTTCGAGTCGGTCAAGATAGTTCTCTGAAGGTTGTTTGGACCGAAACGCCCGTTCAGCAAATTGTTTTAGTATGGCTCGTGCATTCGTTGATTCTTTGTGGTCTTTATCCGCTGGAAACAGGCGGTCAAAGTGTTGTTTGGTCTGGTCACGGTTGATCGGGCCGACGATCTCTACCCAGTCAACCCAGATCGCAGGTGGGGGCAGATCTTTGCCTTGTTTGCGAGCGGCGTTGAAGGTGGCACGGGCTGCGTTCCGTGAATTTGGCTGGCGTTCTCGTAACCCAAGTTTTCGCTCATTGGCATGATGGAATGTAAGAGGGAATTCAATGATCTCAGGCGTTTCGTAAGTACCAGTAATTTTGTGGTGGCCCCGAACCACAAGTTCCCCGGTCTGTGCGTTGGGTGCTACGCTGCCGTACTCGATGTAGGAGCGTTGCGGTGACACGTTGGGTAGGCGACCGGCTCGTATTCGCACAAGGTATTCACCAGCAGGAGCGGTGGGCGGTAGCGAGGTATAATGAACCATCGCACCCGACTGTGAAACCGTGAAGGCGATTCCAGAGCTCGTGGGTGGAAAATTGAGATAGGCATCGTAGGCAGGAAAACTCTTTTTGTACTGCCCCTCCTCAAATTGCACACGGCTCGCATCGATGTAGCCAAAATCGGTCGGAGGGCGTCCATCAGATTTACGCCATGCTTCAGCGAGATTGTGACGCTTGAGTAGTTGGTCACGCCTTTTCTTGATGCTTCGATTGGTATCCGTCTCGCATTCGTGATGTAAGTCGATTTGCTTTCTGTTCGTGTGACTTGCAATCAATGTTGAAAGAGCTTGGCGTCCCAAAGCAAGGTATTTCTCAATCTGGTCGCTGGAAATGTAGAGCGATGCACCTGAGGTGTCGAAGCTTCCGGGATCGGCATCGCTGGGTAATTCATTGAGTTCAATATCGATGCCCAGTAAGGTGCGGATGGTATTGGCGTATTCGCGTCGGTTCAGTCGTCGCATGGTAATGACGCCGCCACTGTCGCTTAGGGTCTGACGAGCAATCACCAGCTTCCCTGATAAAGCTTCCAGGAAATCTGCTTTCGATTGAGCTTGAGGTTGTTTTGATTCCTTTGGCGGCATCTCACCGGAATTAATCGCATCAAGCACTTTTTGCCAGCGTTCTGCAGACTCAATGCTGCCTAGGTCGAATGAAATGTTTTCGAGATCAAGTTGGCCTTCCTGGCTGGCAGAGTCGTGGCAGTCAAAACAATAAGCCCGAAGGAATTCACCCTTGCTCTGTTCCAGTGAAACACTTTTGATATCGATCTTTGCGGTCGGATTGCGCGTTTCATCTTGTGCGTTGGCCGTGTCCGTTGTCGACGCAACCATTATCATCAGGCAGCAAAGAGCATTTGCCAGTGCAAGGATGTTCAAGACTCGTTGCATGATTCTGTGGGAAGGCAGTATGTAAAGAGGGCTTCGGCGGGCTTTATTGTTTTGGAACTGGCGTGAAAGTCGATAAACCTTGATGGCGGTTCGTTCACGAAATCACTCGCAACAGTTTAACGACTACGGAATACAACGGCTATGCAATCATCTGATGATTGGTGATTCCTTTAGGAACGCAAGATCGAGGTGATTGAAAGCGGGAGCGCACCTTGGGTTTCTGCCGGGATGGAGTGTTGGCCTCCGCTGCGCCGAATATCTCCATTGTGTCGAGTGTTGCAGATGATCGGAATGGTCGGAGAGAACTGTGGGAAATGAGAGCACAAGCCCTGTGTGGTGTGATGGCATGCACTGTGAGACATTACAGTGATGCTGGAAACCTGAGATACTGAAGAAAAACTCTTTTCAAGGGGCAAATGTGATCCGAAATTATTTTCGTGCATGGGTGCTGGTCGCGTTCCACATCGTTTACTCCTGCGTTCACTGTGCATCGGTATCTGCAGATGAGTCAACGGATACTGTGGTAGTGGTGGACATCGATTCGATAACAGGGACGCCGCTTGAACGTTGGGACATGAAACGTTTGGTGGTTCCCCCTGGTTTTCGATGGTTAGATTCAGCATCAGTTATTCGCTCGCTACTTTATGAGGGAGAGGATTATCAGGGGCAGTCAACGGAGATATTTGCGTACTATGCGTCGCCTGCGACGCTTGCGGGGAAGAAGCGTGAAAGCGGCAAGTTTCCAGGAATTGTGTTGTTGCATGGTGGAGGGGGGACAGCGTTCTCGGAATGGGTGGAGATGTGGGCGCGGCGCGGCTACGCAGCGATCGCAATGGATTTGGGTGGTAAGCGACCAGCTTCGCCAACGTTCGACGCGGTCACTGGTGAGGTGGTGCAGCGGTTTGACCACATCAGTGAGAAACGTGAACGCGTGGCAAAGCCCGGGCCTTTGGACGATCACAAGGCAAAGTTTCAGAACATCAATGATGATCCGACTGATGACTGGCAGTTTCATGCTGTGTCAGCTGCTGTGCGCGCTCACTCGCTGTTGCGGAGCTTTCCTGAGGTTGATCCTGAACGTACAGCTGTTACGGGGATTAGCTGGGGAGGCTACCTGACTTGTTTGACGGCAAGTGTTGATTCCCGTTTCAAAGCCGCTGTACCCGTGTACGGATGTGGTTTTCTTTATGACGGTGAATCTGTTCAAAGGCCCATGATTGATCGTTTGGGGCCAGAGCAGAGACCTGAGTGGATTCGCTGGCACGATCCTTCCCGCTTTCTCAAGCATTGTCGTGTGCCGATTTTTTTCGTCAATGGAACCAACGATAGGCATTACCCCTTAAAAAGCTATGCACGGACTTACAAGCTCGTTCCCGGGTCCGTCACGCTCAGGATCAAGGCGGGAATGAGACACAGTCACGTTCATGGTTGGGCGCCGATCGAGATTGGGTGTTTTGTTGATCATCACCTGTTAAAAAAGTATGCCATGATCGAGCTGGCACAACCTGAACTTGAGGGCGATGTCGTGTCGTCCAAGTTTCCTGCCGAGCGAAAGCCCTCGCATGCAGTGTTGCAATACACGAGCGATCAAGGCCCTCAGGTAGACCGCAAGTGGAAGACTGTCGATGCTGTTTTGGCTACAGGGCTGGTCTCTGCCAAAGTTCCTTCTGATGCAACGGTTTGGTGTTTGGCGGTTACCGGAAAAGATGGAGCGATGGTGACGACGGAGGTGATGTTTCGACAGCCGTAAATGATTCGTTCGGAAGGTAATGTTGATCAGGCAATCAAATTTTCCGTGAACAGGATTCGATTTTGGATTTTGTTAATTTGAAGGTTGAAATGGGCTTCTGCGATGGCTGCAAAATCGGATTAATCGTAAGAGATCAAACACGAATCTGCGTAGCTTGAACCCCACGTCGTTCAATTCGCTTCATATTTTCACTTCAGATGGCATTCTAGATTGTGGTCGAACGCAATCTTGGATCAGTTGCTTTGTGATTCAGATTGCATTGTTTGCTCTCCTGTAAATTGTATTTTGCGAACATGAAACGTGCTTTGGTAACAGGTGCCACTGGCTTTATTGGACACCATTTGGTTCAGCGACTCATCGCACAGGGGGCAGACGTTAAATGCCTGGTGCGATCACTCACTCGGTCTGCCGATTTGTCGCAGTTTGATGTCACGCTTGTCCAAGGTGACTTGGCGGACGGCCCTTCGTTGGCCGAGGCTGTCAAAGATGTTGATGTGGTTTACCATTTGGCGGGGCTGACCAAGAGCGTCAGCGACTTGGACTTGATGCAGGTGAACGGCGATGGAGCGAGGAATCTTGCCATCGCCTGTGCCCAACGGACGTGCCCGCCCACACTGGTGGTTGTGTCTTCCTTGGCAGCAGCAGGCCCCACCTTGGGGTCGGACCTGCGAGTAGAAACGGACGCGATCCACCCGGTTTCAAAGTACGGACGCAGCAAACGTGCCGGAGAACTGGCTGTGATTGAGTTTGCTGATCAAGTGCCTACGACGATCGTACGTCCGCCCATCGTATTTGGAGAGTATGACCGTGATGTGCTTCATTGGTTCAAGATGCTTCAGCAACTAGGGATTCACCTAACCCCAGGATTGCGGAACTACTATTACTCCGTGATTCATGCTGATGATCTCGTCTCAGCATGATTCTCGTGGCCGAAAATGGTAGCCGTGTTACCGGAGCGGCTGAGGATGATGCAGGAATTTATTATGCAGCGTGTGATGAAGTGATGACGTATTCCGATCTCGGACGTTTGATCGGCGATTGTGTCGGGCGTACACGGCCGCGAGTTATACGGGCGCCTATGTTTATGATTTGGGGATTGGCTCTTGGTTGCGATCTGTGGGGGCGGATTCGCAGGCATCCCATGATTCTCAATCTGGATAAAGCTCGCGAGGCAGCCGCCGGTGGGTGGGCGTGTTCTGCTGCCAAGTTGCGACGGGATACAGGGTTTGTGCCAGCCATGAGCCTTGAGGAACGTCTTCGTCAAACGGCTGATTGGTATCTCCGCGAAAACTGGCTTTAAGGATCGCAGGTGGCCGCTGCTGCTGATAAACATAGGAAAACCTGCATGCGGATTTTGTGCGACTGGTCGACAACTGGTAAACAGAACTCGTTTCATGCACTGTAAGCGTGATCTGCATGAAACTGTAATCATGGGGTTGAGTGAATTCGGTTTTCTACGGTTGTTGGCGCACCTGCTTATCCTATGGAGAGAGGACCATTCATTCTTGATCAATCTGGGTTGGAAGTCTGAGCGTCAAGCATGATGCACGATTTTGTCTGCTGGATGTCCAGTGAGTTTGCGCAGGGCTTAGGAAGATGTTGTGTGTTCAGGAGCGTGGTGCTGCCAGAAATGCGGAGCAAATCGCTGTGCTCCAACCACGGTTGATTGTCGTTGTGTGCATTGAAAAAAGTCAATTCTGCAACGAGTCAATCCGTGGTTTAGGTATTGATTGTGTGCCACACGGATGCGTTTGAACTTGGCAAGAAACCATCTCGGAAAACGAGGCGGGTTGGTGTTTTGCACCGTTTGCAAGCTCTGATCACTTTTGCTGAACCAGTGGAGTTACCTGTCTTCGAAAAATTTGATGCTGTCTTTAAGTAACGATTGGTCATGTGATCTGGCCTGATGTGGAAGATCGCAAGCGATTATTCCTTTGCAAAATGTTGAAATTCACAGATGAATCGATTTGCATTACATGCCTGATTGTTGTCGTTTACCTTAAGTATCTGTTGGGATGCTGGTTCTTCGTCAGCGCAGGAGCTTGCACTGAATTTCTGGGATGATCGGGATGCTAAAGCTTCGCTTGTGAAATTCCTTGAATCGGTGACTGGTCCCCAAAATGATCAGTTTGTTGCCGAAACGGATCGGATTGCCGTTTTTGATAGCGATGGAACATTGCGGCCTGAGAATCCGTTGCCTTTTCAACTGTGTTTGCAGTGGATGAATTGAAGCGACTTGCCCCTCAGCATCCTGAGCGGAGCGACAATGCATTTTTGGCAGCGGTATTGGATGGTGGTATAAATGTGAGCAAAGCAGATTGAAAGGCTGGCCTGATTGCGATATTGAACGCGGCACACGCAGGGATGAACGCCACTGTATACAGGCCATGCGTTGCCGATTGGTTGAAGCAGGTAACGCATGCCCGCTTTGAGAGGCGGTGCGCGGACCTTACTTCTCAGAGCATGCTGGACGTGCTGGATTATTTGCGTGCCAATGGTTTCAAGATCTGCATCGTCTCTGGCGGTGGGGCCAATTTGATGAGAGTGTCGGCTGAAGTAGTCGAGGGTTTCCGCCAGAACAAAGTTTTGGTTCTCAGCGGTGGGCATCAGCAGGGGGTGCATTTCAGGTCAACAACGGCGTTTGCGAAATCGTAAAAACGGTACAGCTCGATTTCGTTGATCGCAAAGCAAAGAAAGCCCGCTGGGATCTGTCGGCAAATTGGGAAACGTCCTGGTTTCGCGTTCGGAATTTTTGATAGTGATAAGCAAATGTTGGATGGGACCACGCTAGGTCTTACGCGTGGTTTTGGCTTGATTGTGCACCATGCCGACGGTGAACGGGAATATGCTTATGAGCGGTATCCAAACTACGGTGCGGAATTGGATGTTGCATTAGATGAGGCCAAGGGCTGGAACTGGGTGATTGTCGATATGGCAGAGGATTGGAAAGCCGTTTTTACAAATTCGAAGGACAAGGATGCAAGGATGTTTGATGCCATTGTCGGACCAACGTGGACGCTCATGTCTATCGATGGCCTGAGTGTGGTTGATCTTTCAAACGCTAACATGATCTTTGGAGTTGGAGGGAAGGTGGCAGGCAACACTGGGGTCAATCGCTTTAGTGGAACAGTTGAGGTCTGCGGTAACCGAATTGCATTGGGTCCTTTGGCGACGACTCGCCGGGCGGGACCTCCAGCCTTGATGGCTCAGGAGTCCAGTTTTCTCAAAGCGATGTCAGATGTGGTTGCTATGAAATTTGCGATTGATGGGACTTTGGACTTGGTCAATGCTAACGATAAGACAATCCTAGGATTTGCCGCTAATCGTGGTGGAGCTAACAAGTAGGTCTCGACGACTTGCGGGCCATGCCCAGTACGCAGATGTGTCCTGATTTTATCAGTACAGGAGTCCATGAGAATTTGTTGAAAACGTTCAAAGACTTTCCACAATGGCGAGTGGTTGCGACTTTCAAGCTCGGCTGTGTGCTGCAGAGGTTTAAAACACGAACTGGTTCAAAGTGAGGCAGAACCAGCATGATTCAACCCGCAAATTGCCACGTGGTCGTGGTTTCAGAAAGACGGGACGAGGTCCATCCCTGCCCAGCGTATTCGTGTGGAACAGTATTCGTGTGGAACAAGCGTTGTGTTTCTCGAGGGGTGGGGGGGCGTCCTCTCGGTTGCCCCATCCTGAGTTCAGGTGTTGATGGTTGCGTCTGGTGCGATGGTTGCGTTCTTTGCGGGGTGTGTGAAGCGTAGTGACTTCGACAGCACGAGTTTTTACAGTCTTGGCGATTTACAGTCTTGGAGAGAGGTGTGGTAGGGCAACTGTTCGCCCGTTTGTTTGGGCATGGCGTTTGAATCGAACGAGGATGCGAGTTTGGCAGGGAAACTCCGGGGGTTGGTAGCCGTGGGCTGACTGATTTTAGGTATTTCAGCAGGAATACGTGATTTCAATGCGGCAGTGCTTGGGGGCATCGCGTGGTCAGAATGACTTCATTTGTAACGGGAGCATGCTCTTTTACCCCTGTTTCATGCGGTCGGCTGGGGTGAGCTAAGGATCCCAAGCCGGTCTGTGGCGCTTCAAGAATGCTGCGGTGTCGCATTCAGGGGTGGTACCGGTCAGGTAATTTTAAGCACCCGAATTTCGATAAACGACGCTCAAATGCTGAAAAGAGGCTGATACATGCGACCCAACTTGTGACTATAATCTTTTACCCGCCGGAAGTACCGGTTCGGACTCATGTAACTCGCTGGTGTTCAGGTGGCCTCAGGTTTTGTGCCTGTGGGTTGACTGCGACTCAGGCGAAATCAACCTCACAAGTGATCCACATCGACACAATGAAAAGCGCCGTTTGCCTTCCCCTGTTGTTGACGTTTTTGCTCACGCCCACACTCGCTACCGCGCAGTTCGCGGGTATGAGAGCACGGGTGCCTGCTGACGCTAACACGCTTGTTTTGATCAACGCCAAAAAAATGTTCGGGTCTCGCATTGCGGACCGTCAGGGCTGGCAAGCCAAACGGCAGGCCGCTTACGATTCCGGCATTTCTTCCCTGCCACCGGGAGCAACGGAGGTATTGCTCGCAGGTCGGCATGACCTCCACTTTGGGCATGAAGCTCTGTGGGAACTCGGCATGATGAAGTTTGGGGAGGACAAAGACGTCCTTGGTGTGGCAAAGCACTATGGCGGGACAATTGATGAAATCAGCGGGCACTCAGCAGTGCGACTTCCTGACGATCACTTTGTTCTCCAAATGGGGCCAGCTTTCATGGCCTCGTACACTCCTGCGAATCGTCAGGATGTGTCCCGTTGGTTGCGTCAGACAAACATCTCAACGCCTGGTGGCCATCTTGCTCCTTATCTTCAGGAGGCGTTTACCTACGCCACGAAGGTCGGAACCCCGATTATCATGGCGATGGATTTGGGGGGACTCGTCTCGATCAATGAAATCGAAGAACGAATTGTAAAGCTCAACGCGCTCAAGAATGTGAAATTGCCAGGCAAGCAACTTGTGAGCCTGCTACAGGGAATTCAAGGAATCACGTTGGGAATTTCGATTGATGATTCCGAACTTGGTGCCGTTCGCGTGGACTTCGCGGACTCCGCTGAAATTCTTGCAACGGTGGGCAAGCCCCTACTGATTGAGATTCTCGAAAATCAGGGTGCGATGATTGAGGATTTTCGTGAGTGGGAACCTTCCGTAAGCGGTAATACCTTCATGTTGCGCGGAAATCTGAGCGAAGGAGGCACTCGCAAGCTAATGAGCGTGATGGAATTACCAGCGTCGATGACCCATGCTGTGCAGCAGGCAAACTCTCCCGGAACGAATAACAAAGAGCAGGATGTGTTGCTTGCGACGCAACAGTATTGGAAGTCGCTGAATTCGTTGATGGACGACCTACAGAACGATCACAGTTTTCAGTCATTCGGGCAAGGAGCAATCTGGTACGACAAGTACGCACGAAAGATCGATCGCTTGCCAATTCTGAATGTTGACCCTGAGCTGGTCAATTTTGGAGCGAAGATCGCTGCCACTTTTCGAAATTGTGAAACTCTCATGAAGGGCGTTGGGATGTCCAGTGCTTTGAGGGTGTCGCAAACGGGAGGCAGCGGAAGTTCCGGTTATTCGAATAGCTCTTATGGTGGCTACCGAGCCAGTATGGGGTATGGCTCGACACCCTATGGCCCACAGGGAATGGGTTCAGGAGTAAGTGCCATGAATGCCTCGCGTCAGCAACAGGGCAGTGAGATTGCTCAGATTCACATGCAGGAACGTTCAAGGGGAGCTGCAAGTTTGCAGGATATCTGGAATCAAATTGCCTCTGCTACGTCGAAGGAGCGTATAAGACTGGTCAGTAAGTATAGTGCTGATTTTTAAGCGATCCGAGACATCTTGTGTCTCTGCAAAGACTTATCAAAACGTCAGTTGCCTACGTTCGCGACTGGCGTTTTTTCATGTCTGTATGGTAGCTGCGTCGTAGTTCGACCTGTCCGTCCATGGAACGGTGATCATCGGTGGCCCGCTATTGATTGGGCTACTGATTGGGCTATTTTGGGGCCAAAATTTAGCCAACTCTGGTCCAACAGGCGTTTGCTCCGATTTGCAGACGCGGGGGAATGTAGGATTTTATGTACCATGCCCATCACAGATTTACAGTAACCACTTGTTGAAGATCGTGGTTGTCTTTAGGCTCCTGTCACGTCAGGCATCGAGCAAATGTTTTGATGTCATGAGGGGCGATGCCGCGCGGTGGGCGACGCTCTGTGAGCACTGTTATTGAAAATTTAAGGCGTAAATTCATGAGTGTGTTTTTGAACCTTCCCAGCATGGCCTGGGTAAATCGGGCGCCGGGGATGATGGTGCTGGTGTTGTTGGGCTGCGGAATCTGTTTTGGGCAGACCTCAGGTATACCAAATCAGACAGAGGATGAAAAAACAATCCGAAAGGCGGTTGCTTCCTACGCTGATGCCTTCAATCGACAGGATGCTAAGGCGTTAGCCAGTCACTGGTCGCCCGAAGCAGTTTATGTAACGCCAATGGACGGACGCAGAATCATCGGTCGAAAGGCAATTGAAGATCAGTTTTCAAACGTGTTTGATAATACTGATGGCCTGAAAATCGATGTCGTTGTGAATGCGATTGAATTTGTTTCACCAAATGTTGCGGTGGAGCAGGGACGGACAACCATTGGAGGGACTGACGTTGAGGGCCGGGTAACTGAATACTCGGCTGTACATGTTCGTAGAGATGGCGTTTGGCTTCTGGATCGTGTCGAGGAAAAGGTTGAAGAAACTCCAGTATCCAATTATGAACATTTGAAACCATTGGACTGGCTGGTGGGAACTTGGGTCGATGAGGATGAAACAGGGCGGATCGAAACAGTCTGTCACTGGACGAAGAATCAGAATTTTCTGCATCGTGCCTTTACCGTTGCCGATCAGCAGGGTGTGCACTTGTCTGGGATGCAAATCATTGGCTGGGATGCGGTTGAAAAACGGATCCGCTCATGGACCTTTGATTCTGACGGAGGTTTCGCGACGGGAATCTGGTCATCTGAAGAGACCGATGGTCAGGATCCTGCAAGCTGGCATGTGCGGAAGAAAGGGCATACCGCTACGGGGCATACAACTTCAGCGGTCAATGTACTGACTCGTCTGGGTGATCGCGGGTTCGCCTTCAAATCCGTGAGTCGAACTTTCGATGGGCAAATGCTGCCTAATATCGCCGAAGTCATCGTGACACGTAAGTGATACTTTTTTGTCACTCGTTTTTGTAAGTGATTCGGCTATTCCGCCACGTTTTGCAATCCAAAAGATTCGTTAATTTTCGCAGGTACTTGAATGTTTTTATCCTTGTCAAACCTTAGTCGCTTGATGGTTCAGCGATCGTGGTTCTGTGCTTTGATCTTGATGCTCTCGATGTCCATCGGCGCCGAAGTACTTGCTCGAGGCGGCGGTGGACGTAGTAATGGTGGTAGCCGCAATGGTGGTGCCAGTAGTGGCAGTGTTAGTCGTGGCAGTGTCAGTCGTGGCGGGGGAGCTTCGCCTTCGATGAGTCGGCCCACTGCATCGTCCAGTCGATCGAGTACATCGGCGAACCGCGCGCAGATGCCTCAAGGGGGAACGCGCCCTTCAGCGTCGGGCAGTCGTCCAATTGGAAGCGGGACTTCGCGGCCAAATGTTGGGTCAGGAAATGTTGGGTCGGATGTTCGTCCGTCACAGAACCAGTTGCAAAAATTCCTTGACCTTCCCTCTGGCGGTGGCGGGGCATTTCGTCCTGCGTCTGGAAGTCGCACGGCGCGGGGAAATCGTACTATTGATGGTGTTGGGCAGATGCCTTCCAGCAATGCAGCAAGCGATTTTTTGCAAAATCGAGGTCCACAAACCGGGCAGCTTCCGGGGCTCGCCGATCGTGCGAATCTGCCTGGGACGAGAGAGCTCCGAGCGGGGGCGGGTGATCGGGTGAATGCAGCTGAGCGACAAGACCGAGTGAACGATCGTGGGAAGCGATCGGAGGGTCGTGAGGATCGAATGGGGACACGTCAGGATCGACGCACGACCGGTAATGGGAATCGGGTCGGGCGAGTCGAAGATATGTCGCAGCGGACCCAGGATCGTTACGATCGACGTGATGAGGTGCGAGAGCAAATGCATGACCATTATCCTCGCTACGATTTCTACAAGGACCATCCTGACTACGCACGTTACCGCTGGAATCATCCTTACCATTGGGCGACTTGGGCCGCCGTTTCGAATTGGTTTCCCTGGGGCTGGGCAAATGCGAGACAATATAATTACGGCGGAAATGTTTATTACGACAATAGCACCGTGTATTACGAAGGGCAGCCCATTGCCACAGCAGATGAGTATGCGCAGCAGGCAATGACGATTGCGGAGTCGGCGCCGGAGCCCGAAGCAGATTCGGATTGGATGTCACTGGGGGTTTTTGCTTTGACGCAGGATGGAGAAGCGTCGGGGCCGGCACCTACCCAGTTCCTGCAACTGGCTATCAGTAAAAATGGTGCTGTGGCTGGTACTTTTAATAACAGCACCACTGACAAAAGCCAGGAATTGGAAGGAGCTGTCGACCAACAGTCACAGCGGGTAGCGTGGGTTGCCACGGGTAAGCAGTGGCCAGTCATGGAAACTGGAATTTCCGGTTTGACGGACGATCAAACACCCGTCCTGATTCATTTCGAAAATGGGGAGACACAGCAGTGGTTGATGGTCCGTTTGGAAGAACCAGAAACGACAGCTGGCAATACCAACTGACCGCTTCCTGCTGGTGATATCAAGGCAGGTTAAATATCACGGCAGGTTAAATATCACGGCACATTGGAGTCGATGAGCGCTTGCGGATTGCAGGTCCTTGTTGGTCCGTGTTCCGTACAAATACTCGATGCCAACCGTGACTCTTTTTTTCGGTTGGGCGAGTAGATTGATCGCCATGTAGGTCGTCTGCTTGACAGCATCAGCGTCTTGCCCAGTGGTGTTGTCAATGTCGTTGGCTGCGTAGGTGAAGTTGGAACTCAGTAAGTCGGTCCATTCGTGTGTGAGTCCGAACATCCAGCCGAACATCGGCAGCAAGGCAGCTTCTCCGCCGGTCACGGCGGCAGCATCCGGAAGTGATCGGTAACTGCCGATACCCTTTCCAAACAATACCTGTGAGTAGGCTTTCGTGCGTCCTGTTAACATCAGGACCCCCGTGAAGTTCATGCCCCCGGCGGGCTTTGTGGTCGTACTCTTGCCCGTGGGTTGAAAGCCTACTTCGCGGAAGAGGGCTGCAGCCTGCAGTTGAATCAGGTCAGTTGCCAATCGAACGTGTCCGACAAAATCGGGGGTTGGTGAACGCGATGTCCCCAGGCTGGGATCAAGGGCAATGATGAATTTGGTGTCTTCCATTGACACTGCCCCAGTGACAATGTCATCACAAATTGGGAACGTGTAGCGGGCCTGAGCCTGTCGTCGGTTGACCGATGAAACGGAACCCTCAAAGTCAAGCGTGGCCGGAGCCGCTGCAACATCAGTAAATGCTGTCCATGACTTGCCAACCAGCACTCGACCTGACTCTCCATACGCTTGTCGCAATCGGAATGTGTCGCTGCTGCTGAAAAAGTCACCTTCCACGTAGATTTTGACAACCTCGTCTCCTCCCTGCCATCGTGTGTCAAAGCTTAGCCTTGATTGTCTCGCATGAAATCGGGAGTTCGTTCTTGGTAACGCATCTACCGGAATCTTGGTTGTGTCAAAGGAGTCCGTCGAGTCGATTGGATCGAAATCGTATATGAAATCTGCTTTCACATAACCGCCGATTTTCATCGCTACATTTTTTCCGTAGATCAGTAACCCGTTCTTGAAGTCAGGGGCGGCGTAAAGGTCTACGCCAACATTGAATTGCGCAACAGAATTCACTCCGGATTGCCCGTATGCCGCTGATGACTGCATGACGGGCACATCCAACGGCATGTCCAAAGTTTCGGTCTTATCATCTTGGAAACAGACTGCATCAAACTCACTGAAATCTGTTTGACTTAGCTCTGCCTCGGTTAGACGGTAATTGAAGAGTGCTTGAACAATACCCTTGCCGGAGTCAGTATCTGATTCCGAGGCTGACGATTCTTGTCCTTCCGGAACGCCGGAAGTTAAGGATTCCTGCTCCAAGGAGAAACCAGAAGGCGTTTCACGCAGTGCAGCAAATGAGTTGATGGGAACGCGGTCGAGTCCAGCTACTTGCGGAATTGAAAAGGTGGGGAGGATCATGCGGACGCCGGATGCCGTCATGGGCGAACTGTCTGGTTCTGTCTTGGCGGAAGTGATTTGCTTTGGGAAGTCGGGCGGCGTACCAGAATCAATCTTACGATCCTTGAAGAACGCACTCGAGGGTGAGTCCGACGGTGAGGCTGACGATGAGTCCGACGATGATGGCGCAGAATCACTGACCAAGGCGTAGCACCAAGTAGTGGCAAACGCGAGCACCAGAGTGATGGGTAAATGACTGATGCGAATCATGAGGGAGTTTGGCAGGGAGAAGATTTTCGGAATCTACCTGAGGATTACCAAATCCGCGAACCTCTTTGGAAGTTCAGTTTGAATCATTCGTGAAACATGGAAATGAAACTTCTTTTTGAGCTGGTCGGTAGAATCTCCTGCATCGGATCATTGCGAGTGACTGAAGTTCAGCTTCGATGCAGCTGGTTGTGACCGATCGAATCGCCGATCAAGCACCACGTTTGCAAGACAGTCATTCATGCAGGCATCGGTTTGGACGAGTCGTGTACCACTTTTTTGTTCCGTACGGCTTTGTACGGTGCGCTGTTTTAGATCAAACGTGGGTCGATTCTTCAGCGGTGCCTGAGGCGGTGGAGGTTCGCGTATGGGATGTTTCTGTCTAATCAACCACAATCATTCTTGGTGATGATTTTGGTTCGTCGTCAGTCGTCCTTAATAACGCCTTGGGGAAATGGACACTCGCCGGGTCTGCATGGATGCTTTTGCGTGTGAGGCGGTGCCGGCATTCAGTGGTTGCCTGTGCCGCTGGTTGGCTGCACCGCTGGCAAATACAATTCACTTTTTAATCACGCATCGAGTTCCCTGCTGGGTGTCGCTGGTTCACCCGTTTGCTTGAGGAAGTGCTTGCGTGCTAGCCACAGAAATGTTGATGAGGTGCTGGTTAGCACCAAGAAAAATGCGATCCCCGCACCGGTTGTACCCCACCAGTAACCAAGGAGCAGTGTGAGTGCAATCATCACGAACGCTGCAGTTGCGGTGACGAATAACACAAGCTGGTTTAGCCCACTGAATTTCAGATAAGCAGGTGCCAGGGAAAACATGCTCCAGAAACAGCAGCCGGTCGCGATGAGTATGAGTGCCGGGTAGCCGCTGACAAACGAGGTGCCGTACAGTCCAAGAATCGGCTTGCCTGCTAGTACGATGACGGTCAGGAATACCGTGCATGTTGCACCGACCCAAATGAGTCTCCGTTTCCGCATTGCAATTCCTTGGGACCAAGCGTGGCGTTCAATGAAGACGGCCAGGTAGGGTTGGAAGTACTTGTCTGTAGACTTGGAAAGTAACAGTATTAAACCGCCGGTCTCAGCTGCCGCTGCGAAGCTTGCGACCTCTTCGGGCGGCAGGGAAAGAAGGTCGAGGGCAATCACACTGGAACGGAAGATCCAGGATGCGAACGTTGCCAACGTCAGGAAGGTCAGGCACTCACGGAACCAGTAGGGGCGGTCAAATTCAGGTGTTGCATTCGATGCTTCGACCGGTGATTGTTTCCGATATGTGATACCCGCAAGAGCAACACCCAGCACGGAGCCCAACCCAAAGCATGCGACCGCCCACGGTGCGGTGAATGATTTCATGAAATGCATTCCCAAAACCATCATGATCAGCGTCGCAGTCGGGATCACCAGTCTTGCGATGGTAGCGCCCAGAAGGGGCGCTCGAATTGCCATCAGTAAGTCAATGAAAACACCAGACAAAGCGGCGGCTGGTAGAAACAGGGCGGCAATTAGAATTGCGTGGTCCTCGGTGGCACGCTGTTGGATCATGTCGCCAAGCAATACCAGGAGTCCCATCAAGCAACTGACAAGCAAAACCAACTGAATGGAAAACCGCCAGAAGCCCGATATGAGATGCCATTTGCCGGATGAGTGATAGACTGGCAGGATTTGAATCGCAGCTTTTCCGGCCCCTGATTCCGAAAGCGTTGACAGTAGCGTCAGGGTGGCGATGGCTACCACGTAAGTCTCGAAGCCAGCAGGTCCAAGACTTCGGGCTACAAAAATAGAAGTGATGTAGCTGATGAGCAGACTGACAAACGACAGCATCACCAAGATTGCTGCAGAGCGATCTTGCAGACTATTTTCGCTCGTGTTCACCGACACTATCTTTCGTGTTGCTTTTGCGATTAACCAACCAACGAATAATTCTTTTTTTGCCACTTATAATGATAATCGGTGTCGGTCGGGCGCGGGGAGGCGATTGTTTGGTTGGTGTTTGCCGCAAGTCCACGATCTTACAATGGGGATTCAGCGTTCTTTGTGACGATGCTGCACGCAATGCTTAACCAGTGGGGGTTTGGTTCATTACTTAATAGGCCGTAAACTACGCTTTGAATGCGAAAAAACTGATTTATTGAGAATGTGATTTTGAACCCTACATCGCTACCAATGGCTGAGACAGGCAAGGGACAAGAAACGAATAGTGACCGGTTGGATGAGCATAAGCGTTCCAAGCTTGGTGTGTGGATTGGGCTAGGGCTTGTGCTGGGTGTTGTCTGCGGACTGTTTTTTGGCGATTACTGTGGCAACTTGAAGGTTCTCGGACAGGCTTATGTAGGACTGTTGCAGATGACAGTTCTACCCTACCTGCTGCTTTCGTTGGTCTCGAAAATGGGTCGTCTTGATCCCGCACAGGCAAAGAAGCTGGGGCTGGTGACCGCTTCAGTGCTGCTTGCATTTTGGGTGCTTGCAATTCTGATAATCGTGATCGTCTCGCTTGCTTTACCTCAAATCACGGGAGCCTCGTTTTTCAGTCCTGAACATGATGCCTCATTGGTGCAACAACAGGATTTTGTGACGACGTTCATACCTACCAATGTGTTTCGCACTTTGACGAATGAATATGTGCCCGCAGTTGTTGTGTTTTGCTTATTCTTTGGTGCAGCGCTGATGCTGACCCCCGAGAAGGAGCCGGTGCTGGATTTCCTTGATTTGTGTTCCAGTGGAATCAGTCGAGTCAATCTGTTCCTGATTCGGATTGCACCGTTGGGGTTGTTTGCGCTGACTGCCGCTGCTGCGGGAACGATGCATTTTGAGGAGCTGTCACGTCTGCAGGCCTACCTGCTGATCTTTGTGGTTGCCAGCGCGGTGGCAACCTTTGGAGCCTTGCCTCTGTTGGTCACTTCGCTGACACACTTTCGTTATCGGGATTTGGTATCTGCAGCGCAGGAGCCCATGTTGACCGCCATCGCAACCGGGAAACTATTTGTTGTTTTGCCGCAGATCTCTGAACGCACTGAACAATTGTTGCATCTCGATGGCCAACCTAAGAATGGAATCGAAGATTCGACTGCTCGGATTCTGGTACCGCTTGCCTATCCGTTTCCACATATTGGAAAAATTCTAGCGTTTCTGTTCATCTCGTTTGCTGCGTGGTATGTCGGGGATGATTTGGGTTCGGTCGCGACTGCAGAAATGGCTGCTGCTGGAGTGATTTCCAGCTTTGCAAGTCCGTTGGTGAGCATTCCCTACATGCTGGATAAGTACCAATTGCCCCAAGATTTGATGGCACTCTTCATTCTGCCAGGTTTCATCACGACGCGGGTCGCTGATGTGGTGGGTGTCATGCACTTGATGGCATTAACGGTCATCGTTAATGAGATATTGCAGGGTAGGCTCAGGTTGCGATTAGCGCGACTATCAGGATCAATGTTGGTGATGGGAGTCTGTTTGCTTGTTGTCTGTTCTGCTGGTCGATGGTATTTGACGAGCACGAAGTTGGACTACACACTCGACGATCAGTTTTTGGCTCTCGGGATTTCACAGCCACACGATGACGTAGTCGTTTACGAATCAAGAGACGAGGTGCCGCCTCGCCGATTCAGTGGAGGTTCCATGCTGGAACAGTTGGTGCAGGAAAAGGTTCTGCGCGTTGGCTACAGAACACGGCATCTGCCGTATTCCTATGTCAATCGGCGAAATGAATTGGTGGGCTTTGATGTTGAATTGATGCACCGGCTGGGTGCGCGCTTGGGTGTGCGTTTGGAATTTGTTCCCTACACATACGATTCAGTCATTGAGCAGTTGGATTCAGGTGAGATCGATGTTGCAATGAGTGGGTTGGTGATCAAACCTGAGCGATTGCTTGCGGTCGGATTTTCGCGGCCGTACCAAAGAGCGACAGTCGCCGTCGTGGTTCGTGATCACCGTCGTGATGAATTTGATGCGCATGCTCTCGATGGGATCCCGGATAGTGTTCGTAAGCTTGGCACCGATGAACTGGATGCCGCAAAACAAGCTCGTTTACGGCATCCAAATGTCGAGTTTGAAGTGGTTGACTCAATAGAGTCGTTTTTCGAGGGGGAGCGGCAAGATCTGGATGGTTTGATTCTTCCGGCTGAGGAGGGTGCTGCTTGGAATGTGCTTTATCCAGAGCATTCCGTCGTCATTCCTACGCCACCGATCCATCGCCCTGTTGGATTAGCTGTGCGGAAAAATGATGGCGAATGGGTCCGTTTGCTCGATCGATTTCTCGATTTCGAAGAGATGGATGGGGCTTTGCGACAGCTCAGGAAATACTGGGTTGAGGGCGGGGGTACGGAAGATCAACAACCACGTTGGTGCGTGCTCAGAGATGTACTGCACTGGATTCCGTAGTACCACTATCCGAAAAAATGACTGTGCTTGAGATCGACTGTTGTGCTGCGGCACGGGCAGGTCGGGCAGTCCGGGGGCCGGTCAGCGCGGTGAGTCGCATTTCAATCTTGCGTCTGAAGTTGACATTGCTGCAAACACACGATCTTCAGTTGAGCTATTCCCTGTTGAGACGAAATCCTATTTTAGGAGATTTTCGTGTCAGAGGACTTCGCTATCTTCACAGGACTTCGTGCCTGTTCATTCCACCATTGAGAAGCCAGCGTCGTGGTCCAGTCAGTTGAACACTTGCACTTGATCAAGGCATCCCGCAACTCAATCGCACTGGCAATGCGGTTCTCAGGATCTTTTTCAAGGCACTTCAAAATGATTGCTTCGACGTCTGCGGGAATACCGGATTGAAGTGTCGAAGGGGGGGGCGGTTCTTCATTGACTTGGGCCATCATGATTTGGATTGGGGTCTGCCCTTTGAATGCGCTTTGCCCTGTTAGCATGTAGTAACCGACCATCGCAAGCGAATAGAGGTCACTTCTTACATCATTTTGTTCAGGATGAGTTGCCTGTTCCGGTGCCATGAATGAAGGGGTACCAGCAATCATCATTGAGGTTTGGCTCAGCGAAGGGTCAATCTTGACCTCTCTGACCACACCAAAGTCCAGTAGCTTGGTGTAGTCTCGAATACCACCTCTTTCCGAGATGAATATGTTTCCTGGTTTAATGTCGCGATGAATCAATCCGACTTCATGTGCTTCTCTAAGTGCATCACTTACTTGTATTAAAAAATGAACAACTCGTGCGGGCGGCAAGGGGCCGGTTTTCTCAATCAGTTCACCGAGATTCATTCCGGGCAGCAGTTCCATTGCAAAAAAGAAAATACCTTCGTTGGTTTGGCCATAGTCGTAGACCTGAACCGTATGAGGGTGGGTAAGTTGTGCGGTTGCTCTGACCTCACGTTCGAATCGCCGAAGCGCTTTGGCATCAGCATTCTTATCGGGTTGTATCAGCTTGATTGCACACGATCGCTTGAGCAGTAGATGCTCGGCTTTATAAACTCGGCCCATGCCCCCTTCACCAATCAAATCAATGAGTCGGTATTGTGCGAGTCTTCGTGCCTGAAACGCGGATGTTCTCGCCCCATGGATTGTGTGTGCAGCAAAAATTGAAATGCATGCGGCAATTAACGGCGGAGATAAGGGTCTACCAAGCAGGTCATTGTGCATCAGGTCCTTGATGTTCTTTCCATATTGATCTGCAGCAATGACGGTGGTGATTTCCGTGACCAGATAAGGGGCCGCCGCCATTGGTAGCAGCACACATGCGGCTCTTTGCCAGCGATTGGGCATGAACACTCCATAGATGAAGATGATCAGGCTCCACGTGCCATAATTCCAATTGTTAATGCTTGCGAGCATGGTCGGCATGTTCGGTTTTTCAGCCTCAATCACGTTGCATGTCATGCGGATATCCAGATCGATAGCCAGGAGTCCAACATTCGCCATCACCATCAGTTCCGCAATCCTGATTTGACGCAATGACAGGTTCTGGTTGCGATAGAGAATGATTGCTGCGGTCAAACTAACTACGAAAGCAATCAGGCGAGCGATATAGTCAGTGTCCTCCGTGGATGAGAGGAACCAGTCGACAGTTGAGCCGGTGATGATGATGGTCATCACGGTGGCGATGATCATCAACCTGCGTCGCAGGATTTGGCGATTATCTTCCCAGACATCCTTTTGAACGAGAAAAGTGTCTGAATCTGGAGCCGCATCGACCATAATGTCGTCATTGACTTCGTCATTGAGCGTGTCCTGCCCATCGGCAGCATCCAGCACGGTTTCTTCGACATGGTATTCCAGCAGCGATTGCACTTGCGCGATCATGGACGCATCGGTTTCGGCCGCTTTCGCGATGTATGCATCGCGTGCCTCAGGCTTCATCGCGATTGCCTGCGTGAATATTTCTTTAACGCGTGCGTACTCTTCGGGAGTCACGTTGAATGCTCGCTCGTCAATTCCCGTCGCAGCCATGCCCTGAGCATTGTCCAGTCGGACTCAACGGTTCGTTTGGAGACTTTCAGAACTTCTGCGACTTCTTCTACAGTGAGTCCACCATAGAAACGCAGTTCTACGATTTGCGCCTGTCGCGGATCAAGTTCAGCGAGTTTACTGAGAGCGTCCTCGATTGCCAGAACGTCCTCATCACTCCGTTTGCTGATGCAGAGATCTTCCTCAAGAGAAATACGGTGGAGGCTGCCACCCCGCTTTTGACTCAATTTTCGACGTGCGTGATCAACGAGGATTCGTCGCATCATCCTCGCTCCGATCGCGAAAAAGTGGGTCTTCCCCTGCCAGTTGACCTGACTCTGTCCCAACATCCGAATGTATGCCTCGTTCACCAATGCGGTTGGTTGCAAAGTGTGAGAGGGTGATTCGTTTCGGAGCATCTTTTGGGCCAAGCCCCGAAGTCGGTCATACACCAACGGCATGAGTTGGTCAGCCGCATTGTCGACCCCACTGGCGAGTTGTTCCAGCAGGGCGGCAATCTCTTGCTCATCGGTCGACGTTTCGTCCGAAGCATCGAAATGGCTGTCTGCTGCTGACTCGTGTGGATCGTCTGCTGAATTCATTTCGTTTGCCATGCTGGTGAAGCGGTCGCAGGATGAATGGTGGGTTGCTGATCACTGTGGCTTTCGTGTGGATCGTGGCTTTCCTGTGGATCACAACCACAGTCTAGCCGCAGATCGTCACTGATGCCGAGATGCCCAGTCCCATCGGATGCTGTGTTTGGTTTGGACGTCAGCTTATCAGCGATCAACTCATTTTTCTTCGAATCAACTGCGGGTTCCGGTGAGGGCTCACGCGACTCAAGGGGGAGAGAGTAGGAAACCGTTGATTTTGTACTCAGATCCTGCACCACAAACAGCACCGAATTTTAGTTGAAGGTAGCATTTCTGTGCAATCCACTGCCACCGATAGCCGCGATAATGCCGAGATGACCGACGGAGATTTGGTCCGTGTCATCGTTGGTGGCGACCACCAGTGTTACGAAGTACTGACACGCAGGTACCAGAATCGTCTTTTTAAATCGATTCTTCGCCAAGTCGGTTGTATTGTTGCCGCGGAAGAAATTGTGCAGGATGCCTTTGTCAGAGCGTTTTTGGCGCTCAGCTCTTTTCAAAAGAAAAGCAACTTCTATACGTGGCTCTACAGAATCGCACTGAACGCCAGCCGAAGTGATTTCCGAAGAAATCAAAAAATGCGTCCGCTGGAGAGTATCGGGCCGAACTTTGATCAATTGACCATTGATCGTCAGGTTCTGCCGTCAGAGTCGGTCGAGCGTGATGAGGAAAGAAGACACGTCAGAGAAGCCATGCAACGACTCGATGATAGCTACCGCACGATTCTAATCCTGCGGGAATTCGAGGGGTTTGACTATCAGGCAATTGCTGACGTCTTGGATATCAAGGTCGGGACCGTTCGAAGTCGACTCTCGCGAGCCCGGCAGCAGTTACGCCATGAGTTGCGTGCCTATCTGAACGGTAAGGTCGCTACCGCAATTTGCGGAGCAGCCGATGGGCAGCAGAGAATCAAGGCGTCCAAGCATGTCGCCGAAGATTGAAACTCTGTTGGGTGAACCCGATTGCAACGGAAAAGAGGGAGTCTGGTTCAGAAGAATTAGCTGGCTTGGTAGTACAGCATCTAAAGAGATAGTACTTGGGCGAGCATAACCACCGGAACTTCGAATCTGAATCCGATGTTACTACCCGATTTCAGGAAACCTGAACGGGCCTGACAGAATCACATTGCCAGAATCATCGCGTCTGTGGTTTTATCTCAAGCCATCCCGGCAAAAGACAAAGACGATCAAGCCCCCTTGGCAGGGTAGGTTGGCACACCCGTGGGTCAATTCGGCGGCTTCCTCGGGAACCAGAATCCCATGTCCTGTCTGACTGTATGTTTTTGGTGAATGAAGTCTCTAGCTTGCTGAGACGTGAGCCAACTGCAGAACTCTCGCAGGGGAAGTCGTAAAATCTTCCCCATACCTTGCCTTGTAGGTCCCCTCAGGAAACTCGGAATCTTGTACGATGGGGCGAACCGTTCTGGCAGGGTGCCGTTACGTTGTCGATCGGATCACACATGAGTCAGTTCGCCCAGGTGAACGATAAACGTCAACACAATTGAGGATTTCCATGGCAATTCAATTATCAGAAAATGCAGACGCAAAGCTGCTGGATGTTCGGGTGAGCGGCAAATTGACCGCAGAAGACTATGGCAGTTTTGAGCCTGCCGTCGAAGCGTTGATCAGCCAAGTCGGGAAAATCCACGTTCTGTTTGTCATGCACGACTTTCATGGTTGGGAAATGGGGGCGGTTTGGGAAGACATCAAATTCGCAACCAAGCATTGCTCGGACATCAGTAAGATCGCCATGGTGGGCGATTCCAATTGGGAAAAATGGATGGCAATGATATGCAAGCCGTTTACCCTATCGACGGTCAAGTACTTCGATGCTGCTGATGAAGCTGCTGCTAAAGCATGGCTTTCTGAGGAGTAGGGAATCTTGGCATCGTAGGGCCAAGTTGGGGCGTGCCGATTTGGAGATGTCGGATGATCGCCAAAAAAACTGGTGCTTCCCCGTTTGCCTGGCAATTGCAGCGTGGAACGCGTCTCGATGGGTTGGGGGTAAATGTTGGCTCTCGAGGGTTGGAAAGGTGGGATTTAGCAGATATCGCACGTCCTTGGCTAGCAGTTTCGGATACCAGCCGACAAGCCTCACGCAGGTAAACAGGCTTAGGTTGGAAAAGCGGCTCTGCAGCCGTGCCCTGTTAGGCAGCTTTTGACTATCATGAAGGCGGGTCGCGAAAGCGCCGTTCTGAACTGAATGAAATACCTGATTGCACACGCTGCATTCTGAAATTGGAGATGATCATGGTTTATGCCTTGCGAACAATGGGCGGATTACAAGCATGGGTTGGCTTGGCGGTGGTGTTTGCCGTTACCGGGAATGCAGACGCACGAATCTGGAAAGACGTGACGGGGCTCTACACCATCAATGCAGATCTGGTCGGTTTTGATGACGACATGGTCATTTTGCAGCGTGAGAACAAAGAATTAGGCACATGTCCAATCAATAAGCTTTGCAAGGAAGATCGTGATTACCTGAAGAGCAAAGAAGATCTTAAAATACACAAAAATCCCATTGAGCCGGCCTCAGATTGGGCGGCGGGAAAAGGGCGGGAGGGGGGCGGGGGGGGGGGGGGGGGGGGGGGGGGGGGGGAGGGGGGGGA
>JAAHTH010000139.1_pt6 | contig 26874 bp, 26 predicted proteins | sample 6116091 | NCBI WGS metagenome assembly JAAHTH01 (sample SAMN13939990, study PRJNA603662) | sponge metagenome | isolation source: marine sponge | host: Mycale hentscheli | place: New Zealand | collected 2006
TTGAAGCAGATGATGGCGAAATATACGAGTGCAATTGTTGCGATGAGATTTTTTGCATAGATTGTATTGAAAATGGAGACATTTCTGCTTGCACAATTCGGACTGGTGATAATCCAATAGCAGACCATCCAAGAATCGAGGAAACTGAGACAGGATACATGGGTCCGCAGGGTGCAATTTGTGGAGAGTGTATGTCTGCTATTGAATATGAACTTGATGAACTACCACCAATTCACGAAGTTATGGAAGAAGAACAAGGCACGGCTAATTTTTCCATGGAAGGACAAGTCAAGAAAAAGGGCAATTTAATGGAATTAGCATTAGCAGGTGCTATCGTTGGTCTGTTAACTTTCAGTGCCATGAAGCGAAACTAATCACTCATAGTCTCGGATTGCTAAACCTACTCCGTGTCTCGGTACTCCATCAGCCGTTAACTCAAAGAACTTAACGGTTAGTAATTTGCCCATGTAGTCTTCGATATTGTTGAACATTTCGATTCTAGATGGTCTATCCCCTGTTGGCGTCACATTGAATTGACGACCATCTGCCATTTCGCAAATCCAAATCGGAGTTCCTTGCCAGTCTCCACTGGCTTCATTATAGCCAACAATTTTATACTCGGCATCTTGAAACTCCTTGAACTTTTGCAAGTGCTTTGAACGCTTATTAATGTCATAAGTTCCGTGCAAATTTCGCACCATGACACCTTCGAAATCTTCATCAGTAGTAAATTGCCTGTGTAGTGCCAACAAATCTTCTCGATTCCTTAGAGGGAAATTTTCTGTCAATACTAAATGACCCATGCGTCGTCCATCTGTTGAAGACGCAGGAGGGAACAAGGCCGCTAATTTAACGTAGCGGTCTAAGAAAGTTGCATTAGGTTGGTCCAACAAAATAGCATCATATAATCTATAATCAATCTGCTTCATTTTTTCCTCATCACCAGGCTTTAAAGTTTGACGACGAACTAATCCTGTAGCGTCTTCAAAAGTCAATGTATCGGAATAAACTTCTCCATCCAATACCATATTAGAATCGAGATTCAATGCTTCAATTTGACTTTGCAAATGATGCAAATGTGTCCAAGTCTTTCCAGTGCGACTCATCAATCTAACCGAACCATCTGCTTGAGGGATTGCTAAACATCGAACACCGTCAAACTTACGTTGTGCTACTGCAGGATAGGTAATATCATGACTTCGCTTTTTAAAGTCTAGTGCCTTCATAGGAAGTAATACTAAATTCTGGTGTGCTTCTTCTTTCGTAGGAAAATATCCTTCATCCTTCTTTTTCTTGAACTTGGAATCGGCTTGAAGTTCGGCCTGCTCAAGTGCAGTTCGATTAACTTTGCCTTCTTTAATTAGTTTGCCACGACCTTGCGTGATTTTACCACCTACTTTTCCACTAGCAGTTGTCAAGAGATAGCCTCCTGATTCTTGAGGCAGTAACAAAACTTGCCATTGTTGGAGTGTTCCTGTTGCGTTTTTCTTGTATACGATTGGATATTGCTTCACTTTTTCCACTTCCTCTGCTTGATATGTAGTAGTCCCTCCATTATAAGGCTTTCGTAGGAATTCATCAATTTCTTGCGGAAACAAGACTCCATGACCGCCTGCAGCAGTCCATTCCGAAATCGTAGTTACATGGTCATCAATCAAAACATCTCCAGGTTGGCAAAAGGTAACCTTTTCATCTCTCGGAACTACATTAACGGTAACGTCTAAACCTAATCGGTCACGAACCCAAGCCCGTTTGTCTTCTATTGAGTAATCTTTCGTACCTCCAATCGGAGCGGATAAGAATGAAAAGGGACGCCTACTAGCAATGATTTCATCTAAAACGTCACGATTCATAACTTCTAAATTGTAAAAGAAGCCTGGCTCTGAAGCAATTTTATACAACATACGGTCGATAACCTTCTTTTTGATAGGGTCATGAGATAATGATAAATCAAAATCCCGTTCAGTAACAGATGTGATTCCTAATTCCTTGGCCTTCCTCGCAGCCCGACGCAAACTTTTCGACGAAATTTCGGATACATCTTGAACCTGCAACACATCATTAACTCGTTGGGTGATAGCCCCTGCGAAATCCGCAAAACACCCGTCCATATCTAAGTAAAGGTGTGGTTCCGTAAGGGTTTCGGCTATGAAGGTCATCGGTTTCATGATGATTTCTAACTCAGGGGAATCTAAGAAGAACAAACAAGAAATTAAGGTTTCAAACCAATCAATGTCTTCTACAGGAACGTCTTTTTCAATGAGGTAATCTTTTTGATATTGAGCCCCCTCCCAAGCAATAGTCCTAGTGTAGACTTCAGGGTGGAGTGACCAATGTGCGCCGTAAGAAAAATCAGCATAATTATTAAAATTAATATTTCGACTCGGAACTTCATCATTACCGACAGATATCCAACGATAGGCTTTCAAGGTGGACTCTTGAAATTGACTACTTATTGCATCGTCTAATTCTTTACCACCATAAGAATTTAAGGAAGTTAATCTCCAATTCATCATTATTATCCACTCTATGAGACCATAATAAAAGAAATAATTCATGGTTTTCGATTTAACTACATATGCTTCCGTAAGTCTATGGAATTCTTCATAATGTTCAATTAATGTTTTTTCTAATTCCAAATCATCACTAGCATAGGTCTTAATTAATTGCTCTAATAGAGGTTTGTCAGAACTAGACCCTCTAAAATGCGGTTCGGTAATTTTATTGGAAACAGGATAAAGGATATTGTAAACTTCAATGGCTTGTTGAAATTCAGTAGTAGATACGTCTCTAATGCCTGTTTCCCTTTCCTGTTTGGCCCAGTCTACTATTTCATACCATTTAACTAAGGCTTTATCCCAAGCCTCTCCAACAGTTTTAGAAGTTTCCTCTTCTGCCCGCCGAGACTCTGAGCCCCAATCTACCGTGATGTATTTTAAAGGAATCGGTTGTTTGATACAAACCGAGTAAACGGACAGATAACTCGCTTGCCAATCCGAAAGGTCTTGAGGAGAGTAAGGTATGGTTTTCGTGGCTTGATTTGATTTGACTAAATCTTGGAAATCAGTTCCGAACCAATTCCAAGAACTGTAGTGCCAACCTTCTTGGGCATCGGCAGGTTGCCAATCAGCAGGAGCATAACGATGGTATAAGTCGTCTTCTAAGACAGCCATACCTAAATCATACATCGTGGTATCGGCTTCTAAATACTGGTCAGCCGTGGCTTGGTCGGGGAAGGTGACGTTTAAGACGAGGCCACCTGCCTTGATGTCGGGGTGATTGTCTTCGATTTCTCCGATGGCTAAATCAATATAGGTGTCAGGCATGTCGATGTCATATCCATGTGAACTGGCAAGACAACCTGTACGTAGTTCACCTGAGGATTGGATGGCTCGCCAATTTCGGACACTCGTGCCGTGATATAAGCGAAGCGGGTATTTTATTTCAGTAGATTCAGGGGCTGAAAAGTAAAGCCAATCATTAGTTCCATCTGCTTGGAAATCAACAAGTTCGTCCTCAGACCATGTCCATTTATCTATGACTTCTATAAATTGACCAGGAATCTTTTCCTTTGTTGACCATTCCCAAGAGCGTTCTGAACCATAAGGGTCAAAAGTTTTTTCTACTCTACGTTGCTTGAACCAGTTAGCAGGCAAATCTATTCGAAGAACTGCATATCCTGAGCGCCATTCGGCACCATACATTTCATCCCCAAGCCAATTCATCAATGCTTGGTCGACACTTTCTTGGTCGCCAAATAGCCAAATACGAGGCTCAAGTTCCATGCGTTCACTTCTAGGTCCAATACGAGGCTCTAATCCTGTTTCTAAAATCGTACCGACTTGGTCAAGTGGAGTAACGTGATACAGTGAAATCTTGACTTCGTTTTCCGCTAAGAATACGTTTTCGTTGACGGCTACTTCCCACTCAGGTTCTCGTCCATAAGCCATCACGAGTAGTGTAGTGAACCAATCTACATCAGTGTAAGGAATTTGTTTTTCCATAATGTATGGTTCACCGTAATGACTTGGAAAGTCATTCGACCACTCGAAACCAGGTAATAATGACCAATGCGCTCCATAAGATTCGTAATTGTATTTCACTCGTTGTTCCCACATTTCTTGATGTTTTCTCGCATCGCCTATTCGCATGGAAAGTGGAAAAATCGTCATTCGTCGTAATTGTGGAACTTCTCCTTCAGGTAATGAAAAAGCCCTGTAAAGAGTAACTTCACCAGATGCAAATTGAGGCTCTAATCTATTTCGTAAACTTCCTAAACGCCCCAAATACTGTTCGGCTAATTTACTTAGGCGATTAAGTGTATAAGCGTATCGCAATCGAATATCTAAATCAGGAGATTCCTCGAAGGGACGAGTGAAATAGTCGCCTTCTTCGTATGTTTCACCACGTTCCTCGTCAGTATAACCATCAGTTTCACCATCCTCATCCACGAAGATACCTGAATCTTGGAAAATGTAAGTAGGGTTGCGTAAATCATCAGGATAAGCATCATAGGCCAAGTCATCTCCTGAAGACCAAAGTAAACTGCCTGGCCGAGTTAACATCGCTAAATGCAATTCTACGTCATGCAATCTTGCATAACCTGCCTCATCATCATGCAAATCAGAAACATCATACAATTCTTTTTGATTGTCACTGAACCAACTAAACTCTTTAAATAACTCCGTGACCTCGGCAGCCACCTTGTTGAATTCCTGTTCGAAATCTGACGAGTCAGTTATTTCTTCACTTAAAAACACGCCACGTTTCGGAATGACTTCATATTCGGGTGAATCAAGCCATAGGGCGCTTGAAATAAGTGTGGAGTACCAATCTACGTCGGCAGCAGGAATGGATTTTTCAATGACATAAGTACGCACGTCGATTTCCTCTTTTGTCGGGGTTCTCCAAGCCTTTTCGAACGGAGATAAGCGTACTTCTCGTTCTTTAAGAACGACGTCTTCTTGCGCTAATCTCCACTGGTCTGTTCGAGTGTAGGCATCGGGAGACAAAGACCAACACGGACCGTAAGACAAGGCTTCGAGTCCTTTTCGAACGCCGTGAGGTCCTCCTGTCGTTCGGTTCGACGTACGGTCAACATCGCCATAGCCACCATAGTAATTTACGTCAACAGGACGCATCCGATTACGCAATCGACGGACAGGTTCGTCGTCTTGTGAAGTCGCCAACCATCGATATATTTCGATGTCGGTCGCGTCTCGTTGCGATGCGATAATTTCAGGTAGTTCGACAGGAGGTCCTGCGTAAGCACCTGTGTGTATTTTACGTTCTCCTAATCGTGATAGTAACCAGTTGTAGATGGAATTGATTTGCACAATCATAAACCAATGGTAGGCGTAATTTATCTCGTCGGATGCGAGAATATCTAATTCCGTTTCACTTCTTTGAGCATCAATTTTTGCTTTCCATTCTCCAAATCTCAAAATTTCAATATTATCAACAAACTTGAAAATATCGCTCCGAAGATAAATAGGTTCAGTTTCATAATACCACTCGTCTTTAACGATACTGCCTGTTATACCTGCAGGAATCATGAAACGTTGATAAACCTGTTTCGTTTTTTCGTAATCTTCAAGAGTAACCTCGGAAATGTCTTTGCTCCGTGGTTGAACGGCCTCGACATCTGCTTGAATCTCGGCTAAAGCCTTGTCGAAAGCCTCGCCGACGGTGAGGTCGATATCTTCTGCCCTTAGTCCAAACCCTGCGCCTCGCCTTCCTTGATAGGCTCGGGGAAACTCTCGAGTGTAACCATCTTCTAAGGATATAACCTTTTGCATGACTCGCTCTATTCCTTTCAGGGCATCCTCATGAGACTCATACGGACCAAACTCTTCATCAGGTCCTAATGGAGTATTCATAGTAAACCACCAGTCTTCATCATCTTCCTCAGCCGCTCGAATCAAGGCTTCAGGAGTTCCATCAATGGCAAACGACAAATCAAGTGGAATATCAACGAGTTCAATCGGAGCCCCTGTTTTCAACACGATTTCTTTTTCATCACTTATGCCAAATGATAAGGCTCGCATCAAGGTATAGTACCAATTAATTGATTCTACAGGGACTAAAGCAGTTAAAACATACGTTTCTGAATCAGCATCCGTTGGATACTTCCGTTCTAATTTACGAGAGTAAGATTTGTGAAATCCGAAATAAGGTTTAGCCGCAGTTTTAATAGGAGTCCAAGATTGACCTACTTCTGTCGGGTCAAAATCTTCAGGATTGACTAATTGAATGCTTCGATATAATTTAATTCTACCACGATAATAATTGGCCTCGAAAAGTAACTCCTCGACGTATCTCCTCGCAAACCGTTCGATTGCATCATTTTCGGGCAGGACATAGTTTGAACCACCAGACTCTATACTCACAAGCCCACTCCAAACATTATAATCATATATTAATCCATCGCCAGGGCCTGAACCATCGTCGTAATATGCACGTTCTATCATTTCCTTAGCATTCCCCTCTCCTGCCAAGAATTTTTCCGACCACTCTACAAGTGCCTTTGAAAACATAGAATGACCATAGTAGTCTTTTGCTTCTTCATCCATTACGGTCTCTAATGCAGGTGGTCCGTACCATTTTTCCTCAGCCGCCCGAATCAAGGCTTCAGGAGTTGCATCAATAGCAAAAGATAACTCCATAGGAAGATTTATAAGTTCAATCGGTGCACCAGTTTTCAACACGATTTCTTTTTCATCATTTGGTGGGCCAAATTCAAAGGCTCGTGCAACAGATTCCTTCCAATCAACAGATTCGACAGGAACTAATGCCGTTAGAATGTATGTTTTGTTTGAGGTTTTATATCCGAAATATGGTTCGGCGAAGTTTTTATGAGGTGTCCAAGACTCACCAGTTTTTGTCGGGTCAAAATCTTCGGGATTGGCAAGCCTAAGGGCTCGATATAAAATTATTTTGCCCTGCATATATTTTGCTTCGTCTAATAATTTATCGATATAACGTGTAGCATCACTATAGTTGCGGTTGTTTGAGTTTACATTCCAATTACTGAATGCACGAGTAAAATTACGTTTACCATATCTGTTATCAGTTATTTCGGCCTTTTTAGTTTTCTTATTGACAACAGGAGTTCCCACCCAAGCCATCACACCTTCTTCTCCAAGAATTTGTAAGGCATTCAAACGATGGTAGCCATCGATTACTTCGTAGTTACCACTCTTATTTAACGCCAATACTACTGGAGGATAATCATCATCGGGATGTTGATTTCGAAATTGTCGTAATGTATCACTTAATCTATGCGAATAGACAGGAGCATCTATCCATTGACCATCAACTTCAGACCGCTCTATATTGTCCCAAATAGTAAGAGGAACCTTCTGTAACGTGAATTCTAAATCATCCAAATCATCCCACCAAGCAAAGTAACCATCGTGTATGGAATCAATGTATTTTTTCACAGTCTGAGCATCAACAACGTCTTGCGTAAACATATCGGTGTAATAATCAAATTCATCTTCATCTCGACGTGCCCAATTCTCAAACTCCACATAACAATTCCAACACTCTTCATCAGGACCTCTCTCAAGAGCCTTTCGGACGCTTTCTTCGGACCATTCGTAATCATCAATCGCAGGATGCTTCCCTATATCCGTCCAATGTTCACCACATTCACTACAATATCCGTCATCACTTATTTCGGCTTTTTTAGTTTTCTTGTCGGTCTTGTCCTCGGGAACAGGGCGACTCTTTCGCATCCACCATACCTTACCATCTTTCGACTTCTTACTGCGTTCGAATGTGTAAGTTCCCGCATATTTGCCTCCAATAAACTCTACTTTTAGTTTTTCATCGGGTTTCCATTCAATGATACGTCTTGTACCATGCGTTTCTAAAGAAACAGGCCCTGCACCGTAACTATCCTTTGGAATCTCTCCTTCGAACCACCAGTAATCAAAAGGGTGGTCTTCGGTACGAATAACACTGACACCGTCGCCGATTTTCTTCGGCAATCTACTTCCATCAGTCTTTTGCCATTTGCCATCGTCATCCTTTTTCTCGTAACGCCCAACAGGAACAAAAGACAAAAGTTTACCGTCTAATCCGATACGTATGTCTCTATGTGAACCTCGTGTCGTAGCACGGTGCTTTTGCACAGAATACACATCCGAACCCTTGACTTTCATCGGAGACTTTCGTCGAGAGGGCTTTAAATCCGTACCTCCTTCGACACCAGGTTCGGGAGTCGGCTTTTGACGCTTCTTCTTGTATTCGGTTTCAGCCTCAAAATCAACTAACTTGCCTGCGAAATTGTGACTTCTAGTTTTATGCTCCTCATTCCATGGTGAAGTAACCCAATTTACAGTCAAGTGCGACGAAAGAAGCGGACCTAAGTCGATAAACCCGTGTGAGGATAACATTTGCTGTACAACGGGTCCATCAACCCAACGTTGTTTTGCACCTGCTCCAAGCACATCATAAGATTCGCCATCGACCGTGACGACGACGTGACCTCCTATAAAAGTTTTGTCATCATATTCTTCGAACGGGTGAATGTATGCCAATCCTATTTCATACATGGCATCGGTGTGCCCTGCCGCTTGTAGCCTGAGCATTAACTCGTCAGCCAAGACACCACAATCTCCCCACATACAACGCTCTTGGTCGTCTTCATCTAGTGTTGCCAAGTGGGCCGTAATAATCGCTTCGGCCGACGGTTTAGTCTGTGGTAAATCCGAGAACCAAGCGTCAATCTTTGCCAAGTGATTCGGTAATTGTTTTAAAACCTGGTCAGGATGTGCCTTGGTTAATGGGTCAAACTTTCGAAGTTGATTGCGAGGAATAATGATAGAGGACAATCCTGTGTCACCGTGAATTGACAACGGAAATCGCAACGGGGCACGATATTTGTTTTGTGGATAATCAATAGTAACTTGTCCCTTGATGTGAGCCGCACCTGCGGCTAATGGCAAATCTACTTCTTTACTTAGTTGCCCTAGTAACTGTTTCGTTTCCGCATAACTTCTTACGTGACCGTCCTTAGCCCAAATATGGAATGACGACCCTGTAAAGTTAATCAATGGGTCGAATCCATTTAATCTAAACCAATCGTAAACTTTAGTTACTGCGGTCAGTAATCGACCCCAAGCAATCTTACTAAAGTCAGCACGGTCAATGTCTAAATCAACTAAGACGAAAGGCATTTGGTCACGTTCCACGTGATAAATAGGGGCTAAGTAACTAAATCCCTTATTGAAGCCGTGTTGTCCTTTAAATCGACCCTTACGAGTCATGAATGCAGGAATATCTTCATCAGTTTCCATGACTAAGTCTTGTTTTTCAAATCCCTTTTGAACTTTGTTGCCTTCATCATCAGTAATGTAAATTGGCTTATCTAAATCAGGCACTAATCGTTTCACAATGAACTCGGGTCGCTTGTCGGCAGGATTCCATCCTTTAGAATAGGTTTGATACATCAAAGGTAAACCTTTGACACGAGTCAACATCTCAGGCAACACCTGTTCGTAATAAGCGAGGCGACGGTCTTGAGCGAGGCGAGCCTCTGCTCCAGCCGCATACTCAAAGAGCGAACGGTAGTTCGCCCGTGATTTATCCTCGGCATGGAATAGCATATGTGTTCATCATCGTTCCTACTACTTAAATTTAAGGATAATTCAGCGTCTTGAAAACGGGGCGGTCTCGACACAAAAGTAAGTATTTTAAGGTTTGACCAACGCCCATCGCCCGAATCCAACTTTCTCTATCATTATAATAATAGAATCCCATCTTCGGTTCACTCCTACCTTTCGAGATAACGAAGTATTCTCCTGTCTCGACATCATGCCAAGAAAAATTATAGTAATAATCTATTGAAGCCCCACCATAAGAAGGTACAGTAATAGAACTGCTTAACAAGTAATCGGTGCCTGATAACCATTCATCAGTGAAATTCTCCCAAATCTCCGATTTATTACGAACTAATCTATCCGAAGCCGTAGTAAGTGGAGTAGGTAACTGCCCGTTATTATAAGCCTCTTGTATCGCTGTAGAGGCTGCATCTATCTCTTCACGGTCTCCGCGTCGAGACCATTGCAAATCTAAATAACTTGTGACAGGACTATAATAAGTACACCGTTTTCCATTGATAGTCCATCTGTCTTCTCGGCTCCAGTAGTAAGTAATAGGTAATCCATTAGGAAGTGGACTAGATGTAAGATACGTTTCACCCCAACGTCTCACGGAAGCCATCGTCCGTCGGTTACTCTTTTGTTCCTCGCCTCGAGCCTGTCGCCAATCTTCTCCAAGTACAGCGTTCCAATCAAAAGTAACGTAGTACCTATCGCGTATATTAACACCTCGATAAACAAGAGGATATTCGGGTAAGTCGAACAAGGTACGTAAAACACCCCATACTCGAGTAAATCTAGGTAAAAGATATTCAACTTCCTCGCGGTCGAAATACCAACCATTCCTAACCATAAGGTTAGTTTGGCCGTTCAACTACTTAATATATGCTAATTATTCTTCAAGCCACTCTTTGCCTTGAACTTCTGCAACCATATTCAAAAGCCTTTCGAGAGACGCATCTCCCATAACAGGGTTTTGAAGTGTAGCCAGGCTTTGATAGTCTGCAATATCTAGTTTAGATTCTTCACTTATTGTTTTCATTTGAGTTACCTCCGTAATTATAGATAAAGTAGTCTTCCTACATAAAGGCTCTCATTTTGACTGTGGAAAATACTCTAAAATAGCCGATTCATTAAATCTAAAATAAGGATGAGTCTGAACTAATTCTTGAAATACTTGTTCAATACGTCGCCCCCATAGGGAAGTTTCAAACCTATTGCGAATATGAGCAACGTGAATTTCGACAGGAGCGAAAATTTGATAAGATTGACGCTTATGCCACATCATAATAGCGTATGACATAGTCATGCTTTTAATTTCTTCTAAAGAGATTTGAGACATTTACGAAATCACCTCGTAATGTTGGCAATACTCTTGGTTGAATCTTAGAGTTTGCATTGAATCAGTCGCGATTTCATAAACGGTCAATCCAAAATCCATGACGATAATTTCGCAAACTGTATATTCTTGGCCTGTGTGTTTGTTTTTCAATCTATTACCTACGGTAAACATACTCATTCATCATCACCCGTACCATTTAAAACATCTGTTTTTTCGTCAACCTGCTTGTAATTTAAACCGCAACTACGACAAACTAAAGTTTCCTTATCCACGTCACATTGGCGACGACATGGGCCTCCAACAGCCTCATACTTAGACACGTGAAGACCTCCAACGATTTAAAAATGATTCGCTAAATAGTAAATTTGTAGTTCGATAATGAATAATCAATGAGCCAAACAAAAGTAACATTACTAATGATAGACCTTGTTGAATAGTAAGTGAAATACTATCAATGTATCCTGCGTAGGCAAACCAAATTATATTATTGAACAGTAAAATTAACGTAGTCCAAAGCGAGAAATCATCAGATTGCTTACGCTTAATCAATCTAGTTAATTGAGGAAACCAATGAACATTGGTTAAAATAGCCACCATTGACATAAATATTTCTACTGTTTGCGGGTCCATAATCATTCCTCCACTATTTCTTCAAGTAATTCTTCACCTTCATTAATGTTCGGAGTAACTAATTTACCTTCTAACATTTGTAGGTCTAATTTCAACTCCATCAAAACTCCCCATACATGAGAAATACCATTCATATTCTGCTGAGTTTTAATACCGATATCCTTTAGGTGTATTTGAGTAAAGATAAAAAATATCAAAAGTAGTATCAAAACTCCAATTCCTATTAATGTGGCTGATTCCATGATTATTCCTCTTCTAATATGGTTTTAGGCATATAAGGGTGAAAATCTATCCTTCCTGCTCCACACCCAACACACCGTTTATACATGACGACACGAGTCATCTTACCCTGGTCTTCATCCCGACGTTGCAAAACTTCAAATGTGTCTTGACACACTTCGCACGTCTCCATCTCACTCTTCCTCCTGTAATGGATAACTGACACCATAAAGGTAGTCTTTAGAGTCTGGCTCTTGAGCAGGTTTAGAGTCTGCCTGAGTTAATTTAGCAAGGATTGCATCAGTAACTTCGAATTGATGATTGTAAATCGTTTGAAAATGATTCATCAACCATAGGCCTAAAGCAGTTGTATAAGCAATTGAAATTGTCAGTGTTAAGTAATCCATAATATCTCTTCTCCAGTATACCTATATAACTTCATCTCCGCTCACGCACGAATCTTCGAACTTCGGCCAACTTTACGAAAGCCTCTAAGACTTCATGAAAATTATGATACTCGACAGGGTGAGTCGACGTAGTTAGGTATCGGTCATACATCTCACTTAAGACACTTGTAAAGAGCGGAACATCCGTCGTAAACGAAGCGTATTGCTCAAAGTAGGAGTATTCAGTAGAATGCACAGTGGCAGGTACTAAAAACTTAGCCAATAGTAAGATTTCATCTAATGTAAAAAGAGGCGGTGTCCTAATAATCAATTTTGACGCTTGGTCCCAATCTTCTTGAGTTACTAAATTATGAAGTGAGTAGGAAGTGTAATTTTGCCAATGAACTTGAACATCGTCTAAAGACAAACCAAATGAACTCAAATCAAACTGATAATTTTTATTTATCACATAGTAAGTAAATTTTAAGTCCTTCGCATGAGGGACTCGAATAGATGTAGATTTTTCAATATATTTGCAATCTAACCACATATCAAAATCACGATGTGTTAGTGGTGCAAAAGGTTGGCCTTTTGAAGTCATCATTTGAACACCAAATGATTTATTAGTTTTCTTTTGAATAGTTTGTCGCAAATAATAGCCATCACGTTGCATTTTTTTAAGTAAGTATACTTTCCGCATAGTCTCTCCTCTAATTACTCCTAAGTAACAATCACTTATAAGATTTACTCAGTGTTGTTTACTTTAAAGTAGTAAAGACTCGATAATTAACTGCGGCAATAAAGAAATCACCAGGTTCTGAGGTACTAGGGTCGTCACTTCCTGTACTTTGAATAGTAACCGTTAAATTGTGAGTAAGGTTTGTAACATTAACATAGTAAGTTTCTTGCGTATGAGTCAAAATAACTGTAAAAACAGTTTCATTATTATGAGTCAAGGTGTAATTAAGATAACCTTGTTCCCATAAAACAGGTTCATGAAAATAAGCACTCAATTCTAAAGTGAGATTGACGAAATCTCCACCACTAGTATTTAGACTAGAAGAGTTTCCCACACTCATCGGAGCAACATTCCAGAATTGATGAGAATGATTATCCCAACTTTCAAAAACTTGTTCAGGTTCTATGGTTTCTTCGATTTCGCTGACAGGTGTTTCACTAAGACACCCTGCAAAAATAAGTAACGTAATTAGTAAATAGGCAGTAATTTTAGAGCGGTTCATGCACTTAGTAGGGTAAGTTACCCTTATAAGCCTTACCAATCCAATGCCTTTTCATGTATTCCTGCGTATCGAGGCATTTTATTTTGTGAACCTTCTCGATAATAGATGATATCATCGGGCTCTACTTGAGAATCGTCTAAAGAATCTTCGGTGAATGAATCAACAATAAGTTTTCCAATCCCTGTGAATAAATCTCCTTCGATTATCTGAACCCAACAAGTTACAGTCTCACCATCATGACCAGGAACTTTTTGCACTTTGATGTTTAGTTCACCTCGTAAATCTCGATGCACCATAGGTTCACCTTCAGGAGCAACATCTAAGCCTGCAGTCCAATATTCATCGCTCCTAACAGGGTCGGCAACACGTTTAAGTTCTTTAATTCTATCTTCATCAGTCATGCTAAAAATCCACCAAATATCAAAATAAGCACTACAGAAAGTGCACTCAACATCACAAACCTAGGCCACTTCGCCTTGATTTGCTCAGGAGGTGCATAAAGTTCCCAGGCCATAATTAAAAATTACTTTCTAAAGTATTTAATACATTAGTAATAGTCATGACCACCAGGCATAGAATCCCAATCTGGCTCATACACCGTCTCCACGACATCTAAAACGGAATCTTCATCAAGTTCAACATCATGGATGTAGTATGCAACAGGGGTTTGATAAGGTGTTTGTGGAGTAGCAGAGTCTACCAAAAGATACCCATGCAAAACCACTTCGCACAGTTTACTTCCAGGATACTCCCGATAATCATCCACGTGAGTTTGCTCGTACAGGGTACAATCTGTCCAGTCAGCCGAATCAGGACCTCCATGGCTCGACAAAGTGAAAACTAATTGCGTTGAACTTAGTCTTGGACTTGTTAATGGTTTCAAAACTTCCCACCATGTTTTGGCATAGTCTGTTGAGGTTCGAATTTCTTGAAGGGCTTGCCTTTGCAATTCGCTGTATTCTTCATATGCCTCACGGTCGTTAATGAACGAGGGTTGGTTTTCGTAATAAAAACCTTGTCTGCGTAGTTGATTTTTGACATAATCAGAAACCTTTTCTTCCTGGAAAATAATTTCACCGAGATTACACTGTTCGATGAGGTCGTAAAAAATATCTTCGAAATTGGCAAAATTTAGAGTTTGCCAAATTGATTCATAATCAGCGTAATTAGCAGGAGTTAAATCTTGTAACCAATCAGGTTTTTCGCCTGTGTAATCTTCATCGTAATATTCCATTTCAATCATCCTCATTAATGGCTACTAGTAATTTACCTAGTAACTTGCTGAATCTTTTATTCATATCTAAAATGAACCAACCTTGTAAAGCCAAGCCGAGGCCAATGAGAATTACTCCTAAAAGAGTGATGACGGCTAAAGACATATTAAGTGATATGTCGGTTAGCCATATAAAACTTACGGTAAATGGTGAACTTTAAATAGTCGTGAGCCCGATAGATAAGTATGTCCTACGAAAGTCTCGAACGTGAATTAGCGCGTCGACAGTCTCAACGACAGTCTCGTCGAAGTAAAGGAGACAAGAAAGCCAAGCGGAAGTATAGCCCGTATCGTCGAGGAGGACGTAAAGGAAGCAAGGCTAGAACTCAGTTGGCCGAAGGAGAAGACAAGTTAGGTAAGGCCTTGGCCGCAGCGCGAGAAAGAGCGGCCAAATATGCTAAACCTCGCTTGAATATTACGAAATTACCTGACCGTGAACAACTTTCTTTGAAAGATTTCGAAGAACGGTCAGCAGAAATTTTCCGAGCCAAAAAAGGCGGAAAGGAAAAGGCTAAAGCGGCTGAATCTTTCAATGCTGAATATCCTTTGACAGTAGAGAGGTATGATGTAGTAATTTATCGTAACGAAGTAGATGAATATAAGTTTGCTAACAAAGTTGGTGGCGGACGTACCACGAATCTACGTCGGAGTCGGTTAGTAGCAAGAGATGAGCGAGAATTATTAGACATCATAAATGAATTAATTCAAAGTGAAATAGAGGATGTTCCTACATATGAAGCATCTAATTTTGAATTTTATCATAAAGACTATTCCGAGGAGTGGAACAAAAGTATAATTAGCACAGATGTTCTTGCAATTTGGGATGGTGAAGAGGGAGTTTACTTCTACCCAACAGAAGATGAGATAGAACAATGGAGAAATGGGAATCAAGAAATTTATACATTGAACTTTGTCTTTGACCTTGCTGCTGAAACCTTCAACGCCGAATCTTTTGATGAAACCATTGTGGTCGAAGGTTACAAACCTAAGCGTGTCGAGGCTTGGCTTTCAGCAGGCAATGTAGCCATTTTTTATGTGGGTGATAGGACTGAACTTCGATATACTCATCCGATGAGTAGGTATCAAGAAAGAACTCTACTCCCATCCCCACTTCAAACAGGGCAGTCTGGTCAAAGCATCATTAATCCAACAGGCATTACTCTCGCCGATGTAGACGAACTGATGCAAGTCAGCACAGGTGAACCATGGAACGGCAAGTATGTTTTGTATACTGACGAGGGTAACTTTTTATTCTATGAACCGAAAAATTTCATGGCCGAAACTAAAAAACCACGTAAACGTCGCGGAATTACGCGATTTGGTAAGCAACCCTCCCTCTCTCTAAAAAATATCCGAAAATATAACCGCCAACCTAGTCTTCAGGCCGAATCGGAGGAGTTCCGTGCCGAACCTGCCATGTATGTTAAGTGTTTCGAATGTGAAAAACCAGGTTACTCGGATGAAATGTCAAAAATAGCCTTTGGATATCTATGCGCTCGTTGCGCCCGTCCCGAGATAGATTGGGACGCCTACAGTGCAGAAAGTGGATTAAATGATACACACCGAGGTATTTTAATTTATCTTTCACAATTCAATCCCGAATTAGTTCATCGCAAATATGGAATTCCTACAGGAATGACTCAAAGAGAGATTGGCAAAGCAGTCGGAACTGTGAGAACAAATGCAACCAGACACTTACAAGATTTAATCGGATTAGGATTAGTAGTCCAAATCATGAGGAGACCCGATGGAGCAAGTCGAATAGCCAAGGTTTATTTGCCAACCTACGAAGGTCAAAAAATCGCTCAATCATTTCGGGCTGAAGACCTTAATGGAAATGGTGTCATCGATACCTGGGAAACTCACGCACATGAAAATACCCTCACAGGATTGGCTCATGAGGAATCTTATTCTGGTGAGACCTTCCGAGCAAATCTTCGAAAAACTAATTTGAAACCGAATCAAATTAGAGAGAAGGCTCAAGAGGCTTTCGAAGGAGTCGCAGGATGGATGTGGTTAAGTGAATTAACGGGTAAAATAAACAGCACCTTAAGTACACGTCAAAGGATAGCACCAGGTGTTGTTTCGAGAGCCATTGGAACTTCAAAAGGAGGACATCATGGATTTTACGTTACTCTAGATAAAAGAATATTCTATTATGGAGACAAAGATAGAGGAGAGTTCATTAAAGGGGTGATTTGATGAGTGAAAAGAAAGAATTAGAAGACTTAACAATTGAAGAATTGCGAGAAAAAGCCAGACTATTAGCCGAGGCTACAGGTAGAGATGAAGAAGATATCTTAGCCGACTTGCTCGACGATGGTATTCTAAATAATTCGAATAAAGCCGATGGCAAGGATTTGGTAGAGCAACTTAAAGAGGCGGCTGAATTGATTTCGACAGTTCAAAACATTTCTAAAGAAGTGTCTGAAAACACAGTATTAAATGGTGGAGACAATGCTACTGAAGTCAAAGTTGAAACTACTTTAGAAGGAGACATAGTTGACCGTGCCATTGAATCAGTCCAAAGAAAGGCAGAAAACATCAAAAAAATCGTTATGATTGTTGCTCCGATTTTACTACTCTTAACAGGTGGAGTCGGACTTGATTTCTTTTTAGACGAAGAAAGTAATTCAAATAGTGACGATTACTACACTGAGATTTGGGGCTGTACGGCTCCAGATGCTGACAACTACATGCCAGATGCCACAGATGATGACGGTTCATGTTGGTGGGATGATAATAATGGTGGAGGTGGAGGACCACCTGTAAATTGTGATTGGACATGGCAAGATAATTCCTATATGGATAATGGAAATTTCTTAGTTATTCGGGCCGAGTTCTCAAGCCCTAATTGCCCTCATGAAATGGAAGGAGACTTTACCGTTGAACTTGTTAAAGATGATGAATACTATGACGAAGATGAATGGAATGGGATTAGGTTTAAACACAGTTACCTCGTAGAACATTCATTCTCTGAATTGGAACCTGGGGTGTATCGAAATCACTTTAGTTTTGAAACCTACGATGGCTCTAATTGGAATTGGGACTCTCCTGAAACTCACGAAGTATTTGACAATACTTGCTATCCTCAAACCGAAGTAGACGCGCCAAGCCTAAGTTCTGAAGGAAATGAATTGGTCGTAGACTTAGTCTTCTCTGACTTAAATGGGTGCGGTCAAGATATCGAAATTGAACTAGAGGTTTGGAATGCTGGAGAATTATATGATACTTTAGATTATGGTGAAGTTCATAGTGGAGTGTTTTGGATTGAACCTGCAGGTGACTCTACTATGCGTGTGCAGGGCAAGACTGAGTTAAGTAACCTGCCTGATGGAGATGATTGGACAGTTAAAGTTAGATACACTCACGCAAATGCGGATGATGCACCTTATGAAAGTGCATGGTATGAATCTAATTCAATTATTATAGATGAAGTCGATGATTCTATTTATGGTTGCACAGATACCGAGGCTACGAATTATGACTCCATGGCAACGAGTGATGATGGTTCGTGTGAATACCCTCCTGATGAACCCTGCGATGTAGAAATTCAAAATCATTATCGAGGACACGTTGCTAATGATGAGGAGCAAGATGCCATTTTAGTAGCCTTTAGAGTCGTCCCAAGTAATTGCGAAGACGAACTAGTGGAGATAGATGTAGAACTTTATCAAAACGGATATGATGCCAACTACAGTCATTGGGTTGAGGTAAGTGGCGATGCAGAATATACAGATGTTTCCCACACGTTTGACGGGGTGGCAGTCGGAGATTCTTGGACACCAAGAATTACGGCTTCATTAGACGATGAAGTTTTAGAGCAAGTCTTATTTTGGGGAATTGATGTTGAAGAACAAGAACCCGAAACCTGCGAAATTAACTTGTTTGGAATCACTCTTCAAACGAACAACACTACTGCTACTGTTGCTTTTGACCTTGATTGCGGATATGATGACAACGACCACGAGGGCTACAATGTGAGCGTCCAATTCTTGATTTATCATGTAAATGAAACCAATAGTGGAGCAAATGGAACAGGGCCTTTAGAATGGACTACTCAATTGTATTTCATTGAGGGTTATGCAGACGATGTTCGAACATTAGCATTAGATAATTTCACCGTTGAAAATACGACTCATTACGATTTCTATTGGTATGCAATTTGGACAGATGCTGATGGTAATCAACAATACATTGAGCAAACTTGGTTGAATCGAGAATTACAACCATAGAGAGATAAAGAGGAATTGCAATGAACTTACAATTAACACCTTTATCTTTAGGAATCTTACTTGTCGTGACAGGTGGTAGTGTAGCCTGGTTTCACTTAGGAAAACTTATTGAAGACAAATCTCAACGCAAACTTTGGTATTACGTACCAATGACCTTATTAGGTGGATTGGCTATCAGTGTTGGAGCAAACCTAATTGCTACAGGCCTTCACGACCACTTAAGCAAAGATTAGAGTTACTTTTGCATTTCTTCGAAGCGGTCACTCAACAATAAGAGTGCAGAAGCCCACAGACCAACGAAAATACCGAGATTTTCATCATGTAGGGAGTAAATAGCAATACTGCCTACAATTGAGGCAAGACTAGCAAATAGTCCAATTTTACGGATGTTCAATTCAAACACCTGCCGTAAGGAGTCTTTCAACCAGTTCTGCTTTCTTACCAGATACAGGCAATCCTGCAGCCTTTAGACGTTCTTTAAGAGCAGATACAGTTAGGGACTTAATGGCATCTACATCGATGTCAACATTGTCAATGGCTTCTTCGCCTGCAGTCTTAGCATCCGAGACAACCTCTTCCAAGGAGTCACCAGATTCAAGAGAATCGACAACAGTGTCGTGGACTTCATCCACTACATTTTCAGCGGCAGAGACAACGTCATCTACTACTGAATCTAGTTCCACATCAATTCCTGTGAGGTCTTCAATTTTATCTTCTATTTCGTCAGCCACTTTCTTTAGGACATTACCTTTATTCTTGTACCACCACGTAGCAACGGCACTCGCAATTAGTCCTAGTCCTATCAAAATCATCGTATTTGTTTCCATATTTATTCTTCCTTCTTTTACGTATTTAAATCTTCCTCAAAACAAGTCTTCATCTTCTTCATCAATACCTGCTGATTCTTCAGGAGGTGTTTGAGTCAACAAGGTAAACTGCATCATCGGGAGAATGGGAACTTTGCCTAATTCAATCATTCGAGTAAACTCGATTTCGATATCGGCACGAAGTGGGGTGAATGTAGTTACTATATCTTCACCGACGTAAAACATACCATAGTGATAGCCTGCTACTAATTCTGTGGTCGGGTCTTTAACCAGTGCATTTTGAACTTGAAGTCCGTGCTTAACGGCCAAAGCCTCGACTAAAAAGCGAGTTTGAGATTCCGCACCTGAAATGTCCTCAACTAAATCAATGTAAGGTTGTGCTTCATTAATAATTCCATTATCATCAACATTGTAAGGCAACATAAAGTTTAGATACAACCCGAATCCATCAGGCTTAACATCCAACTCGTCAAGCAGTGTCGTTATCTCTTCGCCCCAATTAGGTTCTTCCATGGCATCCGTTTCTTGGCTCATAGCAAGAGATATCACTCTTACCTATATAAAAGTAGTCAATAGCACCAAAGTCTTTAAGTAGTCGTTCAGCCAACTGGTTAGTATGGATATGATGATGTATGTCTGTTGTGGTGCTGCTGTAATTGGCGGTCTACACCTGCTCGTAACTGAAAAGCAACCTGCATTGGGAATCAAGGCTCTTGATTTCCCAATCATCCAAACTGTCGTTGGTGCAGTTCTTGTTGGATGTGGCGGTATGTGCTTGTTAGGACGAAGTGCGTGAACTACGATAGTTTAAAGAAATGATTAATTTTGCTGATGTGCCTTGAGTCGCCAGACTTGTTCTTTTTCTAAGAGACAATGACGACAATATAAAGGAGCGTAAGCGTAAGTTTCACGAGTGTAATCGTGTTCGCAAATCTCAACTAATTTAAGTTCTATCTTTTTACAAGCATCTCGCCAATTTCGACGATGCGATTCTAAATCCTTTTCTTTTCGACGAAATGTCTCATCAAGTTGTTTTCGTTGTGCAACCAATTTCATAATTTCATCAGACATACGTCTAAGTCCTTGACTTACCTATTTAAGCCTAAGTATGAGTGTCTTTAAATAGGTAAGCACATTTTAAGGTAACTCGATGCTACCAGATTTTCCAGTCTGTACTTGCGAACTGCAACCTTGCTTGATATGCCTGGCTTTGTGGGATTTACATCTAAAAGAAATCAATTGGATGTTGAGGCATCTTTAAATAGTTGACGAACCGTATAGAAAATATGGTCAAAATGAAGCGAGCAGGTTCATACAATCCTATGAGAAGGCAATTAGCCGACCCACTTCGTTACGGACCTTATGAATTCAAGGAAATCAATCGTGGAATTGCCGTTACGAATCCAACTACGCAATTTTGGAATGTGGCTCATGGCCCACCAGTCACACTCGATGTGCTTAGACAAGTTCAATCAGGTTTGAGAACTATTCAAAGCGTTCGAGATTTAAGAAGGTGAAAAAAAAATGAATCCACTAAAATATAATCCATTTAAAAGCACATTTGCTAGTGACCATATTCATGAAAATGAAATTAAAGCCGTCATTAATCAATGGTTAAGTAATATCAATGATGAACGTCTCTCAGATGTAGTGGCTATGTATGCTCCAAATGCCATCTTACTTCCAACCCTATCAGACCGAATCTGTGTAGGTAGAGAAGAAATCCAACAGTATTTCATCAAATTCTTAGGTAAAGAGGATTTAAACGGAAGAATCACTAAAATGTATGTTCAAATTGCAGATGACACGGCGATTGCATCAGGCATGGGAGTCTTTCAGTATCGAAATGAAAATAAAAAGAACAGCCGACAAGTTGAAGTAGATTTCCGATACTCATTCGTAGTTCAAAAAGGACAAGATGGTTGGCATATTCTTAACCACCATAATTCTTTAGTGCCTTAAATCTCGCAAACATCGTTATCGCAGAACCTCTCGGCTTCGACATCGTCACCTTTGATTCTTCCAAAAGAAAGCCTATTGACTTTAGAAAGTAATTCTTCATAGGTTTCTTTATCGACTGCCTCATAAGGCATTTGCGGATAAGCCCCATAGTCTAAGCGAGGCAAGAAAGAAATTCCCTTTAACTGATATTGGAAGTAATCCAAAGCAGGAGCAATTTGGTCTCCCTCAGTTTCAGGGTCAAAAGTTACAGTGCAAGAAACTTGATTATCCGCCCAATACTTTTGAATGAATGCAGCGAGACTCAATTGTTCCCAAAGAGACAAGTCACTCGCCGTGCGAATACCTTCACCAACATCAACTGGAATTCCGACAACAAGAGTAGAATCTTCCGAACCAAAAGCAGGTTCTAATGTGTAACCTGCCTTTTCAAGCGCAGGAATCAATGGAGAAGTAATACTAAGCCTCATTCGACGAATATAATATCTCGACTCAGGATAGTGCATCCCTGGAGTTGCTCCTGCCAAAAGCGAAACAGTTCCCGAAGGTTTAATAGAAGTAGTCTTTACAGATTTTGGAACGGCCAACCAATCCGAATACATAGTGTCTAATTCTTGGATACTATCATACCCATCCGACATCCACTTTCGTAATTCGTGCAATCCATGATTAGAAATGAATTGAGCCAGCCCACTCATACTGCAACCAATACGACGGTTGCGAAGCATAACTCGATTCGTCTCAGGCCAATGAGTTTTACCGAGCGTAACAGTTTTAGCATACATGTAAGCGTATTTGAGAGTTTTCAAATAATCCTCAATAGAATCGTGATTATTAGGGAATGTTTCGACTAAACAACACAGTTCATACGACTCTAACGATTGCTCGAGACAAGGATTGCCTCCTTTAACTCGGTGGTCTTTGTAATCGGGACCATTATTCATACGAGAGTAGTTTTGCATGTTTTCTAACCAAGCAAAGCCAGGTTCTCCGTTCAATTTCACTCGCTCACACGCTTCGGTGTAATCCATACCGAGTTCTGCAAAAATACTGTTATTACTAGTCCAACCGTATTCAGCACGATGAGGATTAACTTCGTAATTCTTCAAATCTAAATACTCTTGAGAATTGGCATCTCCGAACACAATCTCGGCCGTTCGACGAACATTGCCTGCGACGACACATTTACCAATGAGATTCATGATGTCAACAATCGCCGTAATTGAAATAGGTTCACCTGCCGAGTTGCCTAAAATTTCATCAATCTTATCATGAAGTTCTTTAAGGGGTGCAGGGCCACTGGAAACTCCTCCAAATCCTGCAATGGCCACACCTTCTTTACGAATTGCAGAGTAATCAAATTCCACAGGAGCAGTTCCTAAAAAGTGGGCTTCTAATTGAAGCCTTAAGGATTCGACCCACCCTTGACGAGTATCAGGGATTTCGAAAATCTCAGTTTTGCGAGTTTGACTAGGTCCTTTAATGATGAGTTTGCCTGCTCCTAAAGTGTCAAAACCGACACCGACACCTAACATTGAGGCATCCATGAGAAATGTAAATGGAGCGGCTAAATCGTCTTTAATGTTTTCGGTTGAAACGAAAGCACAATTGTTAAGGGCAGCAAACAAACCTCTTTCTTCGGTCAATGGAGTTCCCATCGCCCACAAACCTCGGCCAGGCGGAAGAAACTTCATCGTGAAAATACGGTCATACATTTCTTGAGCAGAATGTTGAGCCTTCCAAGGATTCCAACCTAAACTGTGTGAGTCAATATGCCGTTTTTGCATGTTGAACGTTCCTTCGACAACTCGTTGAACGGTTTCCCACCACATTTCATTTTTTCCATCAGTTTTAAGGCGAGAATAAGTTCGCATATAAACCAACTCTCCAAGCCCGTTGAATCCAAAAGGCGCTCGCTTTCGCTTGTAATTATTGATAAAACTGTCGGATAATTTAAAGGGTTTGTAATTGGAGTTTGTAATCATATGTAATACCTCAAGAGGGCACTTAAGCCCGTATCTCAACATGTGTAACACAGGTATATAAAACCTTTCAAAGTAACTTAGTGTTTACTAAAATTATTCAGTTCTAATGTCACCCGAAGTGATAGACTCATCGATGAAATCTTCCAAATCTAACCAATCTTCAGGACCTAATATATCATTTAAGAATGAGAAGTTCACCCCAGAGGCTACAAGAGAACTTGGCAACGTGTCTAAATAAATATCGGCTTGCCCTTCGCCAATTAGTGAATCTAATTGACTACGAATCATAACTAAGGAGGCGGCATCGGCTTCCTCTTCTCCATATCCCTTCTCTAATCCAGTCATTACAAAATCTTCATACATAGGTAAGACAACATTTTTTGCGAAAGCACAATTGTAATTCACACCAACCATAAGGTCACGTAATTCAGTTTTCGTTAACACACCAACCATGGACATTCGGTTTGCCATGAGTCTATCAATATAGGCTTCTCGATTTGATACGGTGTATCCAGGCCAACGAACAGCATTCCCATCAAATCGACGCCCTTCTAAAGATGCCAAAACAAACATTTCATCAGTAAAGCAAGGCCAATCGTAAGGGTCTCCCTCACCATCTCCAACTGAAACTTGGCCTAAGGCATATTCAGACCCTTCGCGTGAATAATTTGCCAATAGTCTAACAGTTAGGGCTCTTTGACGAGCGTATGCTCTTTGGAACTCATCTATTCTCGTTCCCCTCAAGTTAGTAACGTTTTGAATATTACTATCTCCAAGATACTCAGTAGCGACACCATGAACTGTGTATATCGAAGTTAAGAATTCAATCGGAACCATAGAACGATATCGAGTATTAGTAAGTAAATGTGTAATAATGTTGCGTCGTTGACGACTACCAGATAAGAAGGCAGTTCCTCTAAATGCCTCATTCCAAACACCATTTTCCACTAAGTAGGCTTGAGTTACATCTATTGCGTCAGTTGAAAATTCAGCCATAATTAAGTTTAACACATTGTTAGGATTTGATTCATTAGTCCTAATTGCATATTCTCTAACAAAATCGTCTTCTGCGTTCCAAGCGTCTAAGACTGTTGGTGCAGAAAGCAACGGAATAAAGATAGATGGCGTATTAATTGATAATTGCAAATTCTTTAACATATTAAAGGTATCAAATCCTCCTTGTAAAATGTCCCATGCAAAAGACTCAACTAATTCTTCTGTCCAAATAGTTAGTTGGTTGTCGCCTGCAATTGGTTCATCTAAGGCTTTCATTAGAGTAGATACGTTTAATAACGGTTCAGTCCCAGGGTCTGCACCAGGGCGATAGATTCGCATAGGAGAGGCTCTCAACTCATCTCTTGATGATGCGATAGATTGTATGTCGGCCCAAGGTTTAGTAACTATGGTACGCATTAGATTGACAGAATCTTGTTCGCTCCAATTTGCTCTCCAAAGCGGAACAGGTTGCAATTCAGTTTCCGTAGCCTCACCAAAGTAGTATTGGAATGCATCATCGCCCTCTTCGGCCATGCTGATAATTGCAGCATCCGTAATACAAGCCACGACACCTTGAGACCATTTAAGACCGTCTCTACCTTCTCCAAATCCAATACGTTGATATCTTTCTTGACCTAACCAACCAAAGAATTCGTCTAAAGTTTCGGCTTGATACGTTATACCATCATGTTTTGCACCGTCTTCATCATACCAGTATCCGTCGAAAGTCCACACGTATCTTCGACCAACCCAAGTACCATCATCGTTTTGACGCAATTCGCCTCGGCCAACTTGACGTTTATACAAACTTTGTACGAAGAACATTTGACCAAAGGTGGATTTACCTTCGATAGGCTTATCACCGTATGTAGCGCAAGTCGTTTGATTACCATCTCCTCGACCACTAGCGCGTGGAGTATTGTATTTAATCATAACGAATGGAGAGGATAGGTATCCTAGTTCTTCAAATTCTAAGCCTGGTGAAACTTTACCTTCTAATCCAAATCCATTGTCGGCCTCACCAGTATTTAGACCTGAGGGCTGACCTTGATTGCTTCCAACCATTCGCCAGGTTCTAGCACAACTTTCATCAGTGTCTACACCTCGCCATCGGAACTCTTGCCATCCTCCATCTCCACCTGCAATATTGCCTGACCAAGTGCTTTTATCACTTCCACCTCGCCAGTAACGTAGGGTTGATGTTGAACCAATTATGCTCGTTATTTGAGAGGTTCGGTCTGTTCCTTCCTTGTGATTGTAGAATTGAGACACTGCTCCATCGAAAACTTGGAAACAAGTCGGAATCTCTAAAGTGGAATCATCCATCGAACGAGCATCACGCTCTAATTGTTGATAAACTAAATCATAAAGGTGATAATAATCAGTAGGCTCTAAACCAGGATTTCTCATAGCGGATAACGGACTAGCATCATCAGCCCATGTAATACTTCCATCCTCAGTTTCTATAACGCCGAAAATCTCTTGCAAAATCTCGAAACTACAATTAGGATTTTTGGCTACTTGTTCTTGTAATGAAACATCAGTGGTGTAGATATTGGTCAAGACAGATTCAGGAGTTGCCTCATTCAAGGCAAGGGCTGTGTTAATCTCAGTTAAGTAACGATTATAATCGTAGTCTTTCCAAGTTTCCATTAATTCAAACCAAGTATTGTCGCCTGCTCCTCCAACCAACTCGGCTACTTCCGCAGGGAGATAAGGATTTCGAGCCAAACCTCCGACATTGTTTTGACCACCTACTGCCGCCGAAACTAAGATTTTAAGCCTCATATTATTATCACGCTTGACTCGACGAAGATTTCCTTCGGGCGGGGTTGGCCATTGACCAGTTTCTAAATATTCAGCGTATAAATCACCTAATGCTAACTCCATCATTTGGTTAGCGTATTGTGTAATTCGAGCAGGGGTACGTAGGAAACTGCTAACAAGGTTGTATCCAACTTGCTCTCCACGCCCTAGTAATTGACTTTGAATTTCATCAGGAACTAAGTCTCTAAATCTCTTCGAGGTAGATTTCGGAAGGAAATCATACTGGAACAGAAGCAATATTTTCGACAATTCTCCTTCGTCTTCTAATGCCTCAGTCAACAAGTTTTGATATTGTGTTGGAGATAAGAATCCACCATCGTCTGCACTGATTCCTGCCAAAAGAGGC
>JAAHTH010000932.1_pt1 | contig 26818 bp, 42 predicted proteins | sample 6116091 | NCBI WGS metagenome assembly JAAHTH01 (sample SAMN13939990, study PRJNA603662) | sponge metagenome | isolation source: marine sponge | host: Mycale hentscheli | place: New Zealand | collected 2006
ATGTAGGGTTTGTGGTAAGATACCAACTGAAATATACGGAGACACTTGTTTAGACGATGCGAGTGGTTGACCAATGCTCTTTTTTTAAAACTTGTAACGTATTAAAAATAATTACAATACTATTAATATAAAAAAAAACAGAATGGCAAAGAGAAAGAATTTATTGGGGGATATGTTTATTTCAGAACAAGTAAAAAGAAAAATTGAAAGAAATGCACGAAGGGAGGCAGATATTGCATTTGGAATTACACCATATAAAACAAAAGTGCATAAAAACAAAAAGGCATATTCAAGAAAGTTAAAACATAAAAACATATTATTATGATTTGTAGCATTTGTAATGAAGATATTAAAGGACTAGTTATTCATCACAAAGACGGACACCCAGAAGTTCTATATCAAGGAGGAAATAGTGCAGAACCCATAAATAATGGTAGGTGTTGTGATGAGTGTAACTTAAAGGTAGTAATTCCAAAAAGGTTAGAAGCTATTTATAAACATTATACAAAACCAAAACAAAGATGAGTGAAGTGTTTTAATTATTTATAAGATAACTTTTAGAAAGGACAACTATAATGGTTGTCCTTTTTTTGTGCCTATATTTTTGGAGAAAGAGTTACCATCTGAATTTTTCACAGGATGGGAGATAATATATAATTATAAGGTATACGATATTTTTAGTATATTTTTGAAAAAATAACTATAAAGTTTTTCAAAAATAATATAGTTATTTCGTATACCTATATTCAGTGTTGAGTGGTGCGACTGCCTCCCGGATGGAAGCGATGTGGCTTAAAAAAAAATTAAATGCAAATGTTATATGTTGAAATGTTATACGTATATATTAAAGACACAATAAGTAAATGACTTTAAAAAGTTTTTCAATTTTGTAACGTATTAAAAATAATTACAATACTATTAATATAACAGAAACAAAGTTTAATTTTAACAAAGCAAAAATTATGGCAAAAGTAGTAACATTAAATCAAGCAGTAGAGATTATCAATTCACAAAGTGGCAAAATTTATTCCGTAGTATTTGAGAAAAGAACAACGGGTTTAGATAGGAAAATGGTTTGTAGGGGTGGAGTTTCTTCTCACACAAATGGTGGTGTTTTAGGGTACAATCCTCAAACTCACAATTTGCTAAATGTATTTGATATGCAAAGCAAAGGTTATAGAAGTATTAACTTGTTAGGTTTGAAAAAACTAAAAGCAAGTGGAGTGGTTTATGCAATAAGACAATAAAGAAAATGGAAGTGTAGCTCAGTCTGGTAGAGCAATCGTCTGAATAGCGATGTGTCGGTAGTTCAAATCTATCCGCTTCCACAAATATGGTAATTTTAAAAATAAGTTTAACTAAAATTAGAAAGATATGAAAAAATGATATAATTATTAAAATATACTAGAATTCAACCAATTAAAAGATAGGTTAAGGTTGTACTATCCTAGAGTGTACACGATGAAAGGCAGTCAGAAATGATTGCCTTTTTTTTATGCCTGAAATACTGGTGGGGACCCCCGGCTCACCTGCTGTGTATTTTTTTAGGGAGAAGGGTATACGATATTTTTAGTATATTTTTGTAAAAAGTATAATAATTTAAATATATAATGATTTTCTATTGTTTTTCTATTGTTTTACAAAAATAATATAATTTTTTCGTATACCCTTCTCCCCAAAAACAAGAGCCTTCAGGTATCCAGAGTCCAGTTTCACGGGGGTCCCACAAAAACTTGTTTAAACATATGAAAATCAGTGAGTTATAAAATCAGGGAGAGAATAGGGTCCTGCAGGTACCAGTTTCAACAGGTATATATAAATTATATGTTTTTGTAACGTTTTAAAAATAATTACAATACTATTAGTATAATCAATAAAACAAAAAAAAGATGAGTGATAAAATAATAGAATTACCTAATCAAAGAACTGATATTAATTGGACGCCTTATTTAGCAACAGCTTTTTCAGAAGGTTTTTGTGAGGGAGAAAATGCAACTTTAGAGCAATCATTAGAAGGTTGGGCTTGTTTAATTTCAACGGGTATGTGTTGGAGTTTACAAGGTTGGTTTGGTAGGAGTGCAAATCATTTAATTGAAAGTGGAATTATTGAAAAAGACGGAACTATTAATTGGGAAAACCTTAATACTGATGAAGACGAATAAAAAAGAAGAAGGAGTAATAAAGTTAATATTACAAGGTGCTATGGGGCAAGTTTTAAATTTAATTTTACCAACTAAAGATATTGAAAATTGCAATAAAAATTTAGAAAATATAAAAGAAGCATATGGATATTGTGACTATAAGATATTAGGGAGCGAAATTATAAGAGGAAAAATATTACATTAATTGTTACTATAAGAGCAAAATACTCATAAAGTAAAAAAAATATATATTTATTAATAACATGGAAAATAAAAATACTATTTCGGAAAGTCTAAAAGCTAATAGGGAAAAACAAAAGAGTCTAACAATAAATCAAGCTTTAGATTATTTATTTAGAATTAAAATTAAGGATAGTGTAAAGAAAGATTTAAAAAAATCTTGTTTAATAGAAAAACATATAAGTCAACTTCAAGAAAATAAAGTTAATTTAGGCGGAAGAACTTTTTTAGATTTTACAACAACCTTACTTATTATTGAAGCAATAATGTTTTGTGAAAATATAAACGATAATTGTATCGTTAAAAAGTAATATTATTATGAAAAATAAAAATTTACCAAAAGCTTATATGACATACCTTTTTGAAAAAGGAAAAGGAGATAGAAAAATTATTGCTAACTTATTATTAAAGGATGTATACTTTAATAAGGGAGAGCAATCATTTAAAATTGTTGAAAACACTGGAGATACAGATTATAATAAAAATACTTTTTTAAAAGCTGCAGATTTAATCATTAAAGAAATGATTTTGGTAAAAGAAAAAAACAATTAACTAAGTTTTATAAATCATACATTAATTAAAGACAACCTTTAGGGGTTGTCTTTTTTTTTGCACAAAACCTTCTTGCTTCCCGCTGTGCTGGCCGCCACAACTTTTTTCAAAAACATAGGTATACGATATTTTTAGTATATTTTTGAAAAAAAAAGATATAAATTTTACAAAAATAATATAGTTATTTCGTATACCTCTCTTTCTAAGTTTTTGGACTGACTGGTACCGGGAGGCGGCGTCAGAAGTTCCGGGGAATTCTTTTTTCAAACATTTTGTAACGTATTAAAAATAATTACAATACTATTAATATGAAAATAGAATATGAAAATTGGAAAGTAGAAATCAACAATAAATCTCTTGTTGTTGAAAAGTGTGATGAAGTAAGAGAATATGATTTATCTGAATGGAAATCGTGTGAACACGTTATGGAATATATACACATAACTTTGCTTGATGATTCTTTACTACAATTTAAAATGGAAGTTGATAATGGTTTTGTTGGAGATAAGTTTGATAAAGAAAATGAGTTTGTAGAAACAATAGCTTGTCATGTATTTGGAGAAGATTGAAAAAATAATTTATAATTTTGTAACGTATTAAAACAATTTACAATACTATTAATATAATCAATAAAACATAAAAAAATGAGTACAACAACTGCACCACCAAAAGAAAAAGAAAAAACAACTACTACCCCAACAAGGAGAAGGGGAATTCCAAATCGCAATCCAAACCCAAATGAAAAAATTAAACCAAAAGCATAAAGTAAAAAAGAAAAGGTTAAAAAGCAGAATCCCAGATAGACACCCTTTTTTTTTAGATGATGTGGGCAACAAGCAAAACGCTTGTTGTCGTAGGGCTAAAAAATGTATGAACTCATGAGAGTAAGTAGAATTTTTGCATATATTATAGTAGGATTTATATTATTTTGTGCAATTTTTACATTGTGTAATTTGCCTTATTGGGTTTTGGGAATTATAGCACTTGTGTTTTTATTAAAAGAGTTTGTAGATGAAAAATTTGATTTTTCAAATAAAGCTGATAAGTGGACTAAAAAAATTATAGGGCTTCATTTACCAACTATTATACTTTTAATTTATATAATAATTATTTCAATATTCTTGTAACGTTTTAAAATAATTTACAATATCATTAATAGAAATAAATTATAGAAATGGAAAGAGATAAAATAATATATCTATGGCTTGATGCCGAAGAAGAAAACAGAAAACATACACAAGAGGGGGATAATAAATGTCTTGAATTAAAGAGGCAATTTTCAAATGAGTTTCAAAAACTCTCCCTTAAAGATAAGCAGTATATTGTAAATTATTTAGAAAGTGTAGCTGGGTAGGTAGTGTAATCAATAGCAAATAAACTAAAATTATGTCATCAATTATTGAAATAGAATTATTAGCTGAAAAGTTAATGTCAAAAAATTTCACAATTAAAGCAGCAGGAAATTTATATACTATTAATGCAAAGGGTTTAGGATATACTTTTAAGTGGGATAATGCTAAACGTAGAAATGGTCAAATTAACTATTCAAGAAAAACTATAAGTTTATCGAAAGCAAAAGCTAAAGTGAATCTTGATAAAGTTAATACAGTTATAAAAAACACTATTTTACACGAAATTGCTCACAGTTTCTCATTTCACATTTACGGAATGAGTGGCAGAGGTCATTGTCATAAATGGCGAAGTATAGCAACACAAATAGGTTGTAGTGGTGATAGATGCACAAGTGGTTATGAACAACCAAAAAGTAAGTACACTTTACATTGTACTACTTGCAAGAAAAAAAGTCCAATGCACAGAAATACAAAAATAAGTAGGTCTTGTGGTATTTGTAGTCCGAAAGTTTATAATAAAAAATATGAATTAAAAATTATTAAAAATTATTAAAAAAACAAAAGTATGGATGCAGAAATTAAATACAAAAACCCATCTCCTCAATATTGCAAAGAAGTTATTTGGTCTGGAAGTAAGGAAAGTATATTCAAAAGATTTTACAAAGAAAACAATAGTTTGAAATATTGCAATGGTAGTCATTACACTTTCAAAGACGCAAATTTAGAAAGAGAATATTGGACTTGGCTTAAATCACTATCTAAAGCAACACGATTTGGAATGTATTACGGAAATGGTGTTGTTGATTAGTGTGTAAAATATTTTAATTTAGTTTGTAGACAACCTTTAGGGGTTGTCTTTTTTTTTGCACAAAACTTTCTCCCCACCATTTTCTCCACAGTTCCTCCTGCTAAGGCAGCGGCCCTAACTTTTTCCAAAAACATAGGTATACGATATTTTTAGTATATTTTTGAAAAAAAAGATATAAAGTTTTTCGAAAATAATATAGTTATTTCGTATACCTATATTCAGTGTTGAGTGGATGATGACGGCTTCCCGGATGGAAGCGATGTGGCTTCAAAAAGAGTTTTCAATTTTGTAACGTATTTGTTTTATTTACAATAATATTAATATAAATCAATAAAAAAACATTATGCCAAATTGGTGCTATAACAATCTAAGTATAGAAGGAGATAAAAAGGAATTTAATAAGTTTAAAAAACTTATGAATAAAGAACCTAAAAAACATAGTATAACTAATAAGAGTAAGTTTAACTCTTTAAAGAAAGAGTATTTACTATCTAAAAAGAAGGATGGTTGGGCAAGAGATAATTTAACATTATACCTTGATTTGTCAGAAATGAACTCTAAAGATTTTATGGAAAAAGTATTAAATTTTTATATTGATGAAAAAGGAAATGCTTACAAAAAAGATGAAGATGGCTTATTAAATAAGTTTTACCCTATGCCAGAAAAGTTGGAAAATACTACTGCTAACTTTGGAAGAAGTGGTATGGATTGGTATAGTTGGAGAGTGGAAAATTGGGGTACAAAATGGGATGTTAATATAATCGATAGTGGTTATGATAATTCTGTTGATGATGATTATATAAATTTGGGCTTTGATAGTGCTTGGTCACCACCTACTAATTGGCTTATTAAGGTATCTAAAGATTATCCTAATTTACATTTTAAATTAGAATACGAAGAAAGTGGTTGTGCATTTAAAGGTGTTATGGAGATATGTGAAAATAAAGATATTTTTTCTGATGATACTTGGGATTGGTATGGCGATTGTGGAGAGTGTGAAGCAGATTATTGTTCCGAAGGACATTGTAAATGTGAAGATGATAATGGAAATAAATTAGTATGGGGAGATGAGCAAGAAGATGAGTGAGAAGATGAAGAAAATTCTTGTGCAGTTTAATAAATAAACGATAAATTTTGTAACGTATTAAAATTATTTACAATACTATTAATATGAAAGATATATTAGGGAGAGAAATACAAATAGGAGATATAATTTTAGAAGTACAAACTAATTATAACTGGATTATGTCAGGTGTAGTTTCTAGGTTTACGGCTAAAAATGTATTCTATCTTTGGTCCACAGATAAACAAGACCCAAATTATATAGGCGAAAGATTTTGTAAGCCAAAATATATTATTATTATTTCAGAAGATGATTTGTTAAGAATGTTAGAGCCAAATAGAAATTTTGAACATAGACGTATTAATTTTAATGATGTTCTTAAAATAAAAAATAGACTAATAAAATAAAAAAATTATGACAAGAGGAACAGTATATCTAATATCTAATAAATACATAATAGAAACCCAAGAGTTTAACGGAGATATGTATTTAGAGGGAAGAGGGGGAGAGGTTTTGAATTTGCTAGAAAGCGTACATTGTTTGAAAACTTTTAAAAAAGAAATAACAAAATTTAATGAAGATAATTTCGATTATAATTGTCAATTATTCTATCCAAGAGAATTAAATTATTTTATGAAAAACCAAACAGTAGAAATGACAGATGAAAATTATTTTAAAAAATTCTTTTCTGATTGGACTTTTTGGAAAAATATTTCTAATAATGAAATACAATTTAAAACAAGAGATAATATTATATTATCACTAAAGCCAAAAGAACAAATTGCTATAAATTTTGGAAAATCAAATTCATACCAATCAGTTGAGTGAACATAAGGTTATTTCAAACTCTTTTGGTTTAAATGAAAAAGTTTTGTAACGCACTAAGTATAACAAACCAAAACAAATAAGAGGAATTATTCCTCTTTTTTTTTACATCAACATTTCCAAACAAGAAGTTAATTGTTCTGATAATTTTGTTTCATTATCTAAACGACCTTCTCCCCCTTCTAATATTATTTCCATTATTTGGGAATGTATTAAATCAATTTCTTCCCAACCATTTAAAGATTGTTCATGTTCACATTGTATTCTAACTGAATAACCTTCTTGTTGTGGTTCAAACTCTTTTTCCGCAAAAGAAAACCCTTCAACTCTTAAGCTAAAATCTAATGGGTCTATTTCTAAACTTTCTTCAAAGATAAAATTATCTAATTCAATTCCATAATAGTCTTCTATTAATAAACTTGTCACTCTTAATCTTGCCATTCTTAATCTTTTAAAATAATATATATTAAGTTTTTTTTTAAATTCCTATTATTAATTAAAATAAAACAATAATCATCAGGAAAAACTCACCATCAAACCAGGGCCCTGGATTAACCTGTTAGCCAAATTTAACAAACACAGGTATACGAAATAACTATATTATTTTTGTAAAAAACCTAATAATGTATTAAAATAATATGCTTTCTTCTTTTTTTATATCTTTTACAAAAATAACATAAAAATATCGTATACCCTCCTCTCCAAAAACAAGAGCCTTCAGGTACCCAGAGTCCAGTTTCGCGGGGGTCCCACAAAAACTTGTTTAAACATATGAAAATCAGTGAGTTATAAAATCAGGGAGAGAATAGGGTCCTGCAGGTACCAATTTTAACAGGTGTTAAATAAAAATTCATTTTTTGTAACGCATTAAAATAAATTACAATATTAATAGTATAACAAAAGAATAAATTATGGAAAGCAAATTAGTAAAAAAAACACAAATAGAATTTATTAATCTTTGTGAAGAAAATTTAAAAGTAAGCCACAAAATTAATGAAATCAAAAAAATGATTGTAAGTTCTGAAAATGCAAATGTATTAATGGATATACACGAAGAAGAAGTGAAAACACTTGTTGAAACTTATATTAATAATTCTAAAATAATATCAGAAAATATGGTTTTTTTAGGATTATTAAATGATGAAGTTAATTTTAAATTAAACTAAATTGATGAAAGATGAAACATAAGTTAATTGAATTAGCGCGAAAGATATGTAAAGAAAACTTTATGAACTACCCAGATTATGATGAGAATATTCAATTAAACTTATCAGATGCACTTACTATCATAATTCAAGAAAGCGTCGGACATAATGATGATATAGAGTCAGCAGAACTATATGATTTTATTAATAAAGAAATCAACGAATAAAAATATAGATTAGTTCTCACCAATTAAATCTGGAAGGTGAGCTAAGTATTTCCAGAACCACTGAGCAACACTAATAAACTTGTGAGGGTATTGCACCTTCATTAAAACAAGATGTGTTGTGGATAGAAGGGATAAAAGGAGCTAATCTTTTTTTTAAAGTTTGTAACGTATTAAAAATAATTACAATACTATTAAAGAACTAAAACCAAAAGAAAGATGAGTAGAGAAGAAAAATTAAACGCAATTAATCAAGGAACTCAACAAAGCCTAACAATGGAATACATTGTACAAGGAGCAGAAGAGCATGGAGTGAGTGTTGATGAAATGCTTGATATGATGCTACAAGATGTAAACGAAAATCAATACTAATAAACCAAAACAAAGATGAGTAAAGAAGAATTAAAGGTTGGTGATAAAATATCATCTAATGGTGATGTAATAGAAATAACACAAGAAATGTTAGATTATTATAAAAGATGTAAAACCATATTTGGTATGACTAACTATGTTAAACTAAACTAAAACAAAGATGAAAACGATTATAAAAAGCGACTTTAAGGTCGCTTTTTTTGTTAGTAAGCCCACCCCTAAGTTAGTTAAAATTTATGATTTTTGTACTTGATTTTCTATATGGTTGTTGTGGGCAAAGACAAACTAACTGAAAGTTACAACCGAGACTTATACCAAGATTTATTTTGCTCGTTCCAAATATCTTCCGACTTTATTAGGTGATATAAGTTTGGTGGTGATTGTTTTATAACGTACCCACTTCGTTCACTAATAATTATTCCATAAAAAAGTTAAATCAAAAAAAAATGAAATTATTTGTTATATTTCTCAAATCCTCCATCAGAGCCCAGAAATCCAAATAGCAATTTTAAAATGGGAGGTATACGATATTTTTAGTATATTTTTGAAAAAAAAGATATAAAGTTTTTCAAAAATAATATAATTTTTTCGTATACCTCTCTTTCTAAGTTTTTGGACTAACTGGTACCGGGTCAGGATGAGCTGTTAAAATGCAATTTCTATTTGTAAGTTTCTTAAAATCAATTAGTTATAAATTCTAGTATCTGGAAGCGGCGTCAGAAGTCCCAGGGGATTATTTTGTTTAAGAATTTTGTAACGTATTTCATTTATTTACAATATTATACAATGTATGAATTATTATAGTTAGATTTTTTGTGATAAAGATTTTTTTAATTAAATTTGTACTTTAAATTAAAAATTATGGATACTATGAAGGTTGACACAAACGATACTTATACAAAGCCAGAATTAATATCTGAATATACTGGCTATGACTATTTGTATGAAATGTGTAAAAACGTAAGAAATGAGTCTCATTCAGGAAATGGATATATTAACCCTATAACACCCAGGCTTCAATATATAATGAATACTCTTGCTTCACAAGGTATACCTTATGAGTTTGTTCCTTTAGATAGTTCAAATAAAGATTGTGAACCTGATGGTACTAAGTTGGCAAATGTGATTGTTAAATTTGATTCTTGGAACGAACATGCTGACACTAATATATTTAGTGCGCATCATGATATTGCTAATCCAAATTCAGAAAATTGTCAAGATAATACAGCTTCTGTTTGTAATCTTATTCATTTATGTACGTTATTAAATAAAGTTCCAATAGAAGAACTTAATCAAAACGTAGTTATTGCCTTTACAGATTGTGAAGAAATAGGTGGTAGAGGTATGAATAAATTAATTCAAGAAATAAAAGATAATAAATATGGTACTGTAACTAGTATGTATGCTTTAGAGCTTACAGCTTGTGGAAATGAATTTTGGATTACTGGTACTAATAATGAATCTTTAATGTATACAAATTTAAGAGATAATATAGGAGATAAAACTCTTGAAATAGTTAGAACACCATATAATGAAAGTGTGAACGCTTCAAGAAATGGATTACCCGCTTGTTGCATTGGAACTCTCCCCCTTTCAGAAATTAATATAGCAAAAGAAAGAGGTTATTGTGGTACTTGGGGATTATGTCATTCTCCTAATGATACATTTGAAAGAAGTGCAAAAAAAGATGATATGAATAATTTTGTAAATATATTGTTAAATCTAATAAAAATATAAATTATGTTTGTAGGAGATAAAGAGTTATTTAAGAAGGTTAAAAAAGTGGAGTTATCAACTATTCTCCCTAAGCACACATTTCCGCCAGGATTTGACCATGCTATTGTTGATGAAAATAATAAAATATTAAATTTTTGTTCTAGTAGATATAGTTTAGTTCCTAATAAAGTTATGCTAAAACCAATAGAACAATATTTTAAAGAAAAGAAAATAGGTTATACAAGAAATGTTAAGGTTATTAACAATTCAAAATTTTATGTTGATTATATAATTAAAAAAAGAAAAGACGTTGGTGATGTTAAGGGTGTTTTTCCTAAAATAAGCATATGGAATTCTTATGATGGTGGAACAATAATGAGACATGAAATGGGTTTTTATAGACTTATATGTTCAAATGGCTTAACGAGACCTGAGGGAGAGATAAAGAGTAGTGCATTCAAACATTCTGCATCTGATGATGTAAGTAATTACGATACTCAAGAGCGTATAATTAATATTATTCGTAAAGCAAAATATTTTATAGATAATTGTGATAGTGATATTGATAAGTTTGAAGAACTTTCTAAAGTAAAAATCACAAAAAGAAAAATAAGTTCTATTGGTGAAAAGGTTGGTTTGTCTAAAAGAATAATATCTTCCGCAGAGGATAGATATGATTTGGAAGTTTCTTCTGGGTTGGAGTATTTTAATGAACATGGTGAACTTGTTAAAAGCCCAGGTTGTAATAAAAATTTGTTCACTTTATATAATGCTCTTAACTTTGGAATATACAATACTAACTTGAAAGAGTTGCCTGAAAAGAAAATAGAAAAAGACAAAAAGCTTTTAAGTCATATTATGGGCTTGGTATAAGTTTAAATTATTTAATATTTAATTAAAAAGACTGACATTAATTTGTCGGTCTTTTTTGTTTTAAATGTTTGATTAATAGATACACCTCAAGCAAAGTAAGCCCACACCAAATATAAAATATAGTAATTTTAGCATCTTGATACATTTCAAATGTAACAAATAACATAAGGACTATCACTTGTATATGTGCCATAGTCAATCGAGTCCTACTTTTATCAGTGTAAGTTCTGTTTTTTAATTTTTCAATATTATTTTTCATACAATAAACATAAGTCAAAAACTCAACAAACACAAGGGTTGTAGAGTTTTTTTTGTTCTACCAAAGATAATTTCTTAGTCCACCAGCAAAGTCCAGCAAAGTGCTGGTCTGGTTTACGCCTGTTTTTGAAAACATAGGTATACGAAATAACTATATTATTTTTGAAAAAAAAAGTATAAAGTTTTTCAAAAATATAATAAAAATATCGTATACCTTATATGTTGAAGTTTTTAGCTCGAGCTGCTCGAGCAGTCCAGCTAGCTGGTAAAAAATAAATTATTATTTTGTAACGTATTAAAAACAATTACAATATTGTTATATAACTAACCAATGTTCGTTATTAAAAAAATAAATTATTATTTTGTAACGTATTAAAAACAATTACAATATTACATATATGAAAGAGAATTTATATACAGACAAAAAAATGAATATATTGATAAACAAAATTGGTTTATCGTATGAAAATGCTCAATTCTGTTATGATAAAAGCAAAAAATATTCTATTTGGTTAGGTAATCAAGTTTTTAAAAATCCAGAAATAGTAAAAAATGATAAATTAAATAATGATATTGAATTAATTTTAGATTGGAAAAAAGAAATACAAGATATAGATTTAAAAGAATTTAACTTTTTTAGTGCTTTAAAAAAGGCAAAAGAATTTCAAAAATCTTTATTTATACCTAATCCTAACGGATTAAAAAATACAAATGTTGTATTAGATTGTGGAGAATACAAATGGGTACAATTAATAACGAAAAAAGATTGTAAAGAAGAAGGTAGTTTTATGGGACATTGTATTGGCAATAGTTCTCATAGTACAAGAATTTCCAATGGTAATAGTGTTGCCTTTTCTTTAAGGGATAAATTCAACAAACCACATATAACACTTGAAGCAAAAGTTAATAAGGATAATGAAATAGGTCTTATATTTGAATTTAAAGGTACTTCAAATGGAACGCCTAATGTTGAATATTCTAAATATTTTATTAATTTATTGAAAAAATATCAATTTAAAGGAGTAACAGATAGTTTGTTTTTTAATTCAATAGAAAATTCTTTTTCTGTTGTGCAACAAATTGATGAAGTCAATGGTGGCTTTTTACCTTTTGAATTTAAGTTAAAATTTGGTTTATCGCCCTTTAAAGAGGGAGAGATTTACTTAGAAGAATTAGATATTAATTCTGTTAATGAAATTGTTATTGATAAAAACATTTCTTTTTATTCTAATTTAACTTTATGCTTAGAAAAAAGTGTTGTTTTAAAGGGAGATATTTTAATAGGTGGAGATTTAATCATTAATAGCAAAAGAGTTATTTTAGGGGAGAATATACAAGTTGGTGGGAATATAACTATAAATTCAAACAACAAAATAGAAAATAAACAAAATTTACTTTCTTTTGGAATTAAAAAATTTAATAAATATTGTCAAATTAATTAATAATTTGTAACGTTTTAAAAATAATTACAATACTATTAGTATAATCAATAATAAAATAAAACAATGAAATTAAAAACTGAAATTAAAGAATACGAAAATTTAGGAGTTGAAAGTAAAACTTTTAGCGTAGATACAAACGATACAATGATTATAAAATTGTTGCGAGATAAAATGTATAAAAACAAAATAGGCGCAGTATGTAGAGAGGTTGTATCTAATTCAAGAGACGCTAATAGAGAGGCAGGTAGAGAGAGTGTACCCGTAACAGTAGAAATAACTTCAAGTTTAGTTAGTTTGCTTTCTGATGAAGAAATGTATATTACCTTTCAAGACAATGGAGTAGGAATAAGTCCAGATAGAATGGAAAATATATTTCTAAAATATGGTGGCTCAACAAAAAGAGATAGCGACAAATACACTGGTGGTTTTGGGATTGGCGCAAAAACACCCTTTGCTTATTCTAATGAATTTTTAATCATTACTATTGTTGAAGAAAAGGGAGTTAGAACAAAGTATGAATATCAAGCTATAATAACAAGTAATGGGAAAAGTGAAGTTTCAAGAATGATGTTAGTAGGTAATGAAGTTACAGACGAACAAACGGGTACAAAAATTTGCGTTCCTATCAAAGAAGAAGATAAAATTAAGTTTCAAAAAGAATTGGTTTATGCTACTTGTTTATGGAAAGTAAAACCTATTTTAAAAGGCTTTACAGAAGAAACAACAATTAGTATAATAAAAGAAACAAAAGATTATATTATATTACAAGATAATTACGCAAGAGGAAGCCATACTATGTTTGGTACTCAAAGTTTTATTGCTTTAATAGATGAAATACCTTACAAATTAGAAAAAGATAAATTAACAGAATTGGCTACATTAAATTCTATATCTAAAAGAATATCGGATAATACAAAATTAGTTTTTAAATACAATACGGGAGAGGTAAGCGTTTCTGGAAGTAGGGAAGATGTTGAATATATTGATGATAATTTTAAAGAATTTGAAAAGAAAGGTAAAATATTTCTTAAAGAGGGAGAGGATAGCTTAAATAAATTTTTAAATAGTGCTACTTCTTATGTTCAAGCGTGTCAAATTGGTAATTTAATAAAAAATGCACAAGGATATTATTATGGTAGTGGAGTAGATACAAAAGCAAATGTTAATGGCTTTAATTATAGATATATTAGTGCTTTAGGGAAAATATCTTCTATTTTAAATTATGGTGATGATAAAATTTTTATAAAATTTAATGGATTAAAATCTATGTCAAGATTTCATCCTAAAACATATTCAATTAGTCAATATTCTATTGTTAATGGTCGTATGAAAAAAGGATATTCTATTGCATATAATGATATAGGAAGTGAAGTTTACAATCAAGAATTTTACTATATGGATTTAGCAAAGGCAGAACCAACAAGAAATGCTATGTTAAAGAAAACACATACAGAGGGCTATGTAGTGGTTAATGATATAAAAGAAGATGAAGTTTATTTTCCAAAACTCAACAAGCCTTTCGAGAAAATTAAAATGACAACAAAAGAAGCGTATGATAAATTAAGAAAAGAAGAAGATGAAGTTTTGAAAATTTTAGGAATTAAAATGAAACTTTACTCGGAAGTTGAAAAGTTAAGAAAAGAAAAATCAACGGGGAGAAATATAACTGATATAATTTCTGTTAGTACACGATATAGACAAAAAAGTCAAAACTATCGTAATAACGATTGGATTGGTTTATCTTTAAAGTTTGACAAAAAAAATTGTGAATTTATAGATTTACAAGATGAATTAAACGCTTTGTCTAATAATGGGTTAGTAGCTTCAAATATAACAAAAGTTGCTTATTATACGAAACCAAAACTTTCGGACTTTAATGACAATAGAGGTAATCCTTGGGGTACAACGCCAGGTATGTCAGAAGAACAAAACGCAATTAGAGAAATATTAGCAACATTTGGAGTTTTAGTGTTGGGAATTAGCGAAAAATCTCAAACTTCTTATTGTGAAAAAGCAAATATAAAATCTATGCAAGAAACACTTGTAGAAATTTTAGAGGGAGAGAATGGAGAAATTTTGAAATCTGCTTTAAAATATACAATGTTAAAAACACTTCGTTTAGATTTAAGTATATTAAACAAAATTAAAATGCCAACAAAAGTTCAAAGTTCTTTTAAGAAATTAAGAAGTTTAGAAACTTCTATTGGGAAACTAATGATAAACGAAACAAGTTTAAAAATGTTAATTACATTATTGAAAAGAACAAAATTAAAAAATGAATTTATTGAAAAAAACAAAATAGATTTAGGTACTAATTTTAAAGATAATATAAAAACATATAATAAATTTATAGAAAACAATCCAATGCTTTCTTTTCTTATTAAAGTTGAAAGTGTTGATGTGAGTTATGGAAGTAGTTTTAATAAAAAAAGCGAAGGATTTAAAGAAGGAGTTGAAAATTATATAGAATTGTTTAACAAAATGAAATAGCCGTAAAATTCAAGCGCAAATATATAGACAACCTTTAGGGGTTGTCTTTTTTTTTGTATATACTTTTTTAATTACTGGTCTTGGTTTCCATCGCTCAGGCTGCGGCCCGAATCTATTTTTGAAAACATAGGTATACGAAATAACTATATTATTTTTGAAAAAATTTGTAATTTTTTTTGTAAAAATACGTTAAAAATATCGTATACCTTATTTGTTAAAGTTTTTAGCTCGAGCTGGTCCAGCAGGAGTCCAGCTAGCTGGTAAAAAATAAATTATTATTTTGTAACGTATTAAATTTATTTACAATATTATTAGTATAAACAATATTATGGAAGAAGTAAAAGCAATAAGAGTAGGAAGTAAAATAATAGTTTTTGTTAATGGCAAAAGAGAGACTATATCACAATCCATATCTCCAGAAGTTTTTGATATGGTATTAGGTTATATTAGAAATAATGAAACAGATAAAATTGCAAATACGTTTTCTTCACTTGAAAATAGTTTAGATGATTATTTAAAAGAAATTTTTATTATTAAAAATGGTTTTTTACACAAAAAATCAAATGAAGAAAAAATTGTTTATTCAAAATTGATAATTAGAAAGGCAGTAGAATTAATGGGCAAAAATATAAATCCAACTCCTTTGTTAAAACTTGCAAACAAATTATCGTATAAAACACAAATTTCCTATAATGGAATTGAATTGTTTAAAAAATTAAATAAAGTCATATTAACAGAAGGAGGTAATTTGATATTACATTCAAATATAAGTGGAATTTCAATAGAAAATAAAAACAAAGTTATAGGTTATCCTATTACTATGAATGGTAATGAATTTAATCACGATAACTCAAAATTATATTCTATATCTATTAATGAAGTAGATACAAACACATTAATACTAATTAATCCATTTGATATTTCTTCTTTTACAAAAAGTTCAATAAATGTTTCAAGATTTAAAATAATTGATACAAAGTTAGAGGGAGAATTAAAAACTATAATGAAAATAAATAATGAAAATTTATTTGATATTTCTTTTAATTTATTTGAAAGAAAAAATAATGAATAATTTGTAACGTTTTAAAATAATTTACAATATTATTAATATAACTTAAAAAGAGACAAAATGAAATTAAAAAAAATTGAGGACAATTCCAATACACTAGGAATTATTGAAAAAAGAGAGTTTAGTATAGATACAAGCAATCAAATGATAGTTAGTATATTAAGAGATAGACTATACAAAAACAAAGTGGGAGCAGTATGTAGAGAGGTATCTTCTAATTGTAGAGACGCAAATAGAGAGGCAGGTAGAGAATTAATACCCATAAATATAGAGATAGGTTGTGGTAATTCTTTATTAGATGAGAATAAATTATTTGTTTCTTTTGGAGATAACGGTATAGGAATTAATCCCGATAGAATAGAAAATGTATTTTTAAAATATGGTAGTTCTACAAAAAGAGATAGCAACAATCAAACGGGCGGTTTTGGCATTGGTGCAAAAACACCCTTTGCTTACAATAATGAATTTATTATAGAAACCGTAACAGAATTTCAAGGTAGTGTAAAAAAATATATATACCAAGCTATTATTTTAACAGAAAATGGAGTAGAAAGTTCACAATTAATCTTAGTTTCAGAAAATGATAGCAAAGAAAAATTAGGTACTAAAATCATTGTTCCAATTAAATTAGAGGATAGAAACAGTTTTGAAAGAGAAATTTTTACAGCTACTTCTTTTTGGAGTGTTAAACCAAACTATAAAGGATTTGAAGAGAAAGTGCCTAATTCTGAAATTATTTTTGAAGGTAATGACTGGAAAGTTCTTACTTTACCTAAGTTTCATAGTTTAACAGAAAAAATGTCAGATATTAATCATCAAGAGTTTTTTATATTAGTAGATGGCATACCTTATGAAAATCCTGGCATTGAGTATAAAGATACTTCAATTTATAACGCTATAGTGAGATACAATTATTCAGATGTTACAACTCACCCTATCTTAGAGTTTAAAACGGGAGAATTGACGCTTTCTGCAAGTAGAGAAGAAATTGAACAAATAGATAGTAATTTAGATTTAATTCTAGCAAGAGTTTTGAAAATGGAAAGAGAAATCTTTTTAGAGGGAGAGAAAATGTTTAAAGATAAAAAAACAAAATTAGATAAAATTTCTTTCTTAAATAGAGTAAAGTCTCAAACAAACAATAATCCAAAAACTAATTATCTAAACTCTTTAAAGTTTCACGAAAATATAGAATCATTAAAAGATTTGCCTATAACCTTATCGGGATTGTTTGGAGTAAAACCAGGAAATATTAATTTAATTGAGGATACTACGCAAGTAAGATGCGTTAAGAAAAATAGAATTTCAGAATTAGAAACTAGCTCCCTTATATATATTTCAAACTTAAAAAAATGGAATATAATAATTAAGAATGGTTGGGAGAGAATGAATTACAAAAAAAGTGAAACATTAAGACAACAAAATAAACCTATCCTTTTTGTAAATAAAGTAGAAGGAGTAAGCGATTCAAAAAAAATTAAAATAGGCTTAAAACTATTGAAAGAGGCAGGTATAAAAACAACTTGTTATTCAGAAGTGGTTGAAACTAAAGTCAAAAGAAAATACTATAAAAGTGATAAACCAAAACAAGAGAAAGATGTAAGAACATTATACGCCAGAGAGTTTGGAGAGTGGGGATGGTGTAAAAACACCTTTAAATATAATAAAGTTAGTTTTGATATTTTAGAGGGAGAGATTAAAGATGTAGAAAAAACTATATTTTTGAGTGTTGGATGGCATATGGAATTAAAAGATTTAGATTTAGTAAACATAGATTATGATAAAATGTTTAGAAATGAATTAAAAGATACTCTCTATAATGATATTCCAATTTATAACTTATTATTGGTACTTAAAGTAGCAGGATATAATATTGTTGCAACACAAAATATTAACTTCATTCCAAATGCGGGTATGAATATTAAAACTGCTGTTGACAATCTTTTAAAAGAAAAAGAAATGAGACAACTTTTAAGAGCATTATTAAAAGAGCAACACTTTGAAAGTCTTACTAGCTTAACAAGTACAAGTTCGAATTATATTATGTATAATACAGAATTAGGAAAATCTTATTTAATGTTAGCAAATTTTAACATAAAAGATTACAAAGTAATAGATAAAAAGAAAGTTAAAAACTTCTTAGTAAAAGGAAATCCTGCATTAGAGAACAATAAATATGCGAAAGCTATTAATTATAAAACTAGGTCTGTGCTATCCGATTTGGCAAATATTATAAAAGAAGACTTTAAAATGAAGAAATTTGAAGGTTATCTAACAAATGAGATACTAGATAATCAAGAAGAAATAATCAAAATTTCACACCCTTCTATTCATTATTTATTTCAAGAGATATCAGGTGGTTATAGTTGGAGTTTTAGCGATTATGCAGAAGAGAGGGGAGCAGGTCTAAACATTATGAAAAATGATTTATTGAAATTAATTAAAAATTTAAAATAAAAATGTTTCAATTTGTCTCGGAACATAAAAGTTTCTCTCCCCTATTGGGGGAGAGTTACTTTTAAATTTTGTAACGTATTAAAATAATTTACAATACTATTAATATGAAAAAAACATTAAACATTATTGCCATTACATTAATAATATCAATCTTTTTGTTATCAATGGTAAATAAAGAAAAAACAAGCCCAGGAATAAAAATTCAAAAATCTAATATGGTTATATTAAATTCTAAAGCAGAAAAAATATATCCAAAAAAATTAGATACAATTCAAACATTTTTTAAAAAATATGCAACAAAAGCTCAACTTTATTTAGATAGAGAAAGATTTAAAGGAACACCTTTGTCTGGCAAACTATTAAAAGAATGTGCAAAAAAAACTTACGATAGCACTGGGGTTATTGTACCTTTAGAATTAGCATTATCACAAGCACAATGGGAAAGTGGTATGGGATTAAAAGGTAGAAGTCCAAAAAACAATCCATACAACATAGGAGAGTGGAATACTTTAGGAATTACAACAATGACATTTAAATCAACAAAACATGGAGTACAAAGTTATTATAACTTAATTGCTAAAAAATATATTAATAAAAAAAGTATAAAAGATTTATTTAAAAACTTTGTAAATGAAAATGGACATAGATATGCACATTCAAAATTATACGAAAAACATATCAGTGAACAATATTATTACATTAGTAGGTGGATTGAAAAAAATGACACAATTCTGTAACGTATTAAAAACAATTACAATACTATTAATATAAACCAAAACAAAGATGATGATAACATTAATGTTAGCTGCAATTATAGTTCTTATAATTAAAGAGCTGTTGAAGTTTTTTAAGATTTGGAAAAACAAATAATATAAACCAAAACAGAAATATGAGAATAGAAGATATAAAAAAACTTAGACCATCATTCAAATTTGAAGAAATGATTATGACTGATTGGTTTGAAGTTTCAAAAGGTAAAGGATATTGTATAATAAAAAGTGGATTAAAACACGCTGACGGTATTACAAAATCACCTTATCATTATGAATATTTCAAAGGTGGTAACAATGCAACAAATGAAGTTTTAAATCATTTTAATAATTGGTGGAGACAATTAAATCAAAATAAAGAAGATGAAACAAGATAAACATATATTAAGAACATTTATTATAGTAGTATTAACCTTTTTAATAGGTGGATATCAAACTTGTGAAGCACAACTTGTTGATGGAAACTATTATTATTCAAATTCAAAACAAGACGTAACATTAATTGTTACTGATGTAGGATTAAAGGTAGATTTGTTAATAACTAAAAGATATTGTAAAGAATGTATAAGTGCCAAAGGAAATGGAGAATGGATTTATATTAATCTAAAAGGTGCTGATGAAAATTATGAAGGCCCAAATGGCTGGTATGATATAAAAATAAAAAATAAATATGTAGAATTAGAATTTGATGATTTTAATAATAAAGTACAAACATATGAAACGCTTAAAATACCAACAGCTAACTCAAAAGAAAAAACAATACTAAAACTAACACACTATTATGAAGAAAATTAAGGAGATGTGAACCCCAGTTATTCCGCTTGGAAATGGATAGGCAATTTAAGATAAGACAACCTTTAGGGGTTGTCTTTTTTTTTGTGCAAACTTTTACCAGCAGCTCTTCCCGCTGCACCTGCAGCTAAATTATTGTTTTTGAAAACATAGGTATACGAAATAACTATATTATTTTTGGAAAACTTTATACTTTTTTTTTCAAAAATATAATAAAAATATCGTATACCCTATATGTTGAAGTTTTTATCTCTAGCTGTTTCACATGGTCATCAACGCCGTCAAAAAATAAGTTATAATTTTGTAACGTTTTCGATATTATTACAATACTATTAATACAAACGTTTTTAATTAATAAAAAAAAACATTATAATTTTGTAACGTTTTAAAAAAAAATACAATACTATACACATAAAATAAACATAAACATAAAATAAACATAAACATGAAAGAGTTAAAATTTAGTAAAGGTAATTCAAAATTAGGAAAACATATATATACAATTAGTTTACTATCTGGTTGGAGTTGTCCTTTTGCAAAAGATTGTTTGTCAAAAGCACACATAAATGAAGAAACAGGAAAGAAGTTTCTAAAAGACGGTAAAGATACAAAATTTCGTTGCTTTTCAGCTTCACAAGAAGTGTTATATAAAAATACTTATAATGCAAGAAAACACAATTTTGACTTAGTAAAAAAAGAAAGTACAGAAAATATAGTTAAACTAATAAAAGAAAGTCTACCTAAAAAAGCTACAATAATTCGTATTCATGTAGGTGGGGATTTTTTTAATCAAAAGTATTTTGACGCTTGGTTGCAAGTAGCAAAAGATAAACCTAATATGTTATTTTATGCTTACACAAAAGCGTTACCATTTTGGATTGCTCGTATAAACGATATACCAACAAATTTTAAACTAAATGCTTCAAGAGGCGGAAAACGTGATGATTTAATCGAACAACATAATTTAAAAGAGGCAGTTGTGGTATATTCTGAACAACAAGCTAAAAGTATGAATTTAGAAATAGACCATGATGATACACACGCATATAAAGGAAACGTATCATTTGCTCTATTAATACATGGCTCTCAACCCAAAGGTAGTGAAGCAAGCAACGCACTACAAGAATTGAAAAAAGAAGGTTGGACAGGTTATACTAAAAAAGGGAGAGAAAAACAAATTGTAAATTAAAACATATGATTGAATTAGTAAAAGATAAACAAAAATCAAATTGTCATGATTGTGGCGTCAATCCTGAGGAAAAACATATTGAGGGCTGCGACGTAGAGAGGTGTACAATTTGTAAAGGACAATCACTTAGCTGTGATTGTGATTCTCCCCGCGAAACATGGACAGGTATTGCCTATGAAAAAGAATTATTATATTGTGAAGAGAATAATCTTTGGGTGAAATGGAATGATGGATGGGTGAGGTGTAGCAAAGATGATGATGGGGCTACACATGATTTAAATGCTGCAGTTAAAATTATAATGAGTCATGAATAGTAAAATAATACACAATATAAAGGAGGTACCATCGGGATATTTCAGAATTCATTGGCCACAATATCAAGTTCTAATGGATATACCAGGATATGATGAGGATGTCTTGCACTGTGATGGAGAAGCTATGATTCATAATTTAAACACAATAGCTCTCCCTTATGGTTGGATGAGACATGTTAAAAATGAGATGGGACAAAGAACGCGAGCTTATATAGAGCTCATTAACCAAAAAGCTATTAACAATTAAAAAATGATGTTATGAAAAATAAAGGAAAGAAGGAGAAAGATAAAAAAAGGAATATTTTTAATTTGATAGGATTAACTTCAGTGGCAGGTGTTAACTTTAAGAAAGCTGCGGAATTACATGTATTACTTAAGGTCAATGATATAGAAGATTTATATAATGCCTGCAAAGACAATAGGGTAGCAGCACTTCCTGGTTGGGGCACCAATTCACAAGCTAAGCTAAAGTCTCAAATAGAAATAAACATTTTATGGATGATAGGGCAGTGTAATAAAGCAAAGTCAAATTCTAAATCAACATACCAAGCGCCGCTAGCAGATAAAGAAACTTTATTGGAGATGGCCAGGAATTTTAACCCAGAAAATTTGTAACGTATTCAAATAATTTACAATACTATTAATATGAAAAGATTTAAAATATACAGAAACCTACATAGACAAAGTTTTTCTATACAAGGATATCTAAAAGAAAAAAAAGGATATAGAGTAATCGATAGGGCTAATATCGCAGTTATGGAAAATGTAATCTTTAAAGTAATGCAAAGAGGGAGAGAAAAAGTTGTAGAAGAAAAAAGAAAAAATGTTCACGCATTTGTAATGCCAGAAAAATATAAACACATATCTAAACGTACTAGTTCAAAATATAACACTGATGAATTAAGAGAGATTTATTATAACCCCTACAAATATAATTCATTCGTATATAAAGACACTGAAGAACCTTTAGAAGGAAAATTTATTGATAAAGTTTTGTTAATTAATAATAAAGTTTATAAAATAAAATGAAAATTTTGTAACGTTTTAAAAATAATTACAATACTATACACATAACTATAAATAATAAAACATGGAAAAAACAATTTACAAATTAGACAGCAAAGGAAAAGAAAGATTTTTAACTGTTAAAGCAGAATTAGGAGATTTAGTTCAAGTTTCAGGACTATTAGGTACAGACAGCCCTATAGAACATAGAAAAACTTGTAAAGCTAAAAATATAGGAAGGTCAAATGAAACAACTCCTGAACAACAAGCTATATTAGAAGCTGAAGCAAAATGGAAAACTAAAATTGATGAGGGCTATTTTGAAACTTTAGAAGATTGTAATAGTATAAAGGTAGTTCTCCCCATGTTAGCAAAATCTTTTGATAAAGAAGTGAAGAAAATTAACTGGGATGGAGATGTGTATGTTCAACCTAAATTAGATGGAATGAGAGCATTAAACTTAGATAGCAAACTTACTTCTAGAAAAGGAAAGTTGATTGATACCATGGGACACATTACAAAAGAACTTAAAGAAAAATTTGATGGCTATACAATTGATGGCGAACTATATGCTCATGGTAAAACCTTCCAAGAAAACATGAAGCTAATCAAAAAATATAGACCCAACAGCAGCGAAGAAGTTAAATTTCATGTATACGATATAATTACAGAAGATAATTTTAAAGAAAGATATGATAAATTAAAAGAAATTTCTCAAGGTGCTGCACAAATAGTCGTTGTTCCTACATATAAAATAAACAGCAAAAAAGAATTAGATACTTATCATTCACAATTTATCTCAGAAGGTTATGAAGGCAGTATTGTAAGACATGGAAAAGCACCCTACAAAGTTAATGGTCGCTCTTCTAACTTGTTGAAATACAAAGACTTTAAAGATATTGCAGTTAAATTAATAGATGTTGTCCCTGCTGAGCAACGAAGTGAGTGGGGTGTTCCAGTGCTAGAGATGGAAGATGGTAGAACTTTTAGAGCAGGCGCGAGAATGTCGCATGATGAAAGAAAAGATTTGCTAAGCAACAAACAAAACTACATTGGAAAAACAGCAGAGATTAGATACTTTGAAGAAACTGATGATGGTCTCCCTAGATTTCCAGTTTGTGTAGGATTTAGATTAGATAAATAATTAATTATTAATATTAAAATAAAGAAAATGAGCGTAGATTTATCAAATGAAAAAAAAAGAAACAAGTATTGGAATGATTATGCCAATAAAAACTTAAAAGGAAAAACTATTCGTTCCGTGAGATATATGACGAAAGAAGAATGTGAAGATATGATGTGGTATAAAAGACCAATTGTTATAGAATTCACAGATGGCACATTAGTGTTCCCATCAATGGATGATGAAGGAAATGATGGAGGAGTACTATTTGGACAAACCAAAGATGGAAAAGAACTAACATTCCCAGTATTATCTTAAATTTGTAACGTATTAAAAAAATTTACAATATTATTAATAACAAATAAAATAACAATGAAAGACGAATATGAAATAGCAAGTAAAAAAGGATTTTCAGAAAAAGATTTAGAAGATATAATTACTATATCAAAAATCAAAAATGGAAACACTAAAGAGTTTGGTAAAATATATGATAAATACTATAATGAAATATTAACCAAAATGACTTACCTATATAATGGAAACGTAGAAAAAGCAAAAGATTTAACTTCCGAAGTTATGATTAAAGCAAGTGAAGTTATAGATAAATATAGCGTTGAAAATGGTAGTGGTAAATTTGGTGGGTGGATTAATAAAATTGCTAAAAATACATTTATAGATAAAACAAGAACTTTAAAAAATAAGTTTTCTAAAAACTTAATACATATAGATAAAGAACTTAATACTAATGAAGCTAAAAATGTTAAAATCGAATTAAAAGATAATGAAAATAATATTGAACAAAATATAATTGATAGTGAAATTAAAAAAGAAAATAATCAACTTCTTAAAAAATCTATAAGCAAATTAGATACAATAGAAAAAACTTTGATTAATTTAAGATACTATGAAGGATTAAACTATAAAGATATTTCTAAAAAAACTAACAAAACAGAAAATTTTTGTAGAGTTAAAATTAAAAGAGCATTAGAAAAAATGAAAAAAACAATCCAAAAATGAAAAAAATAATAATCATATTAATATCTTTGATATCTATTAATGCTATCGCACAAGATACAACAAAAGAAAATAAAAATACTATATACTACTCTTATGATGATGATATAGAAATTATAGAAAAAACCAACAAAAGAGGATACGTTAAAAAATTAATCATTGTAAGAAAAGATGATTCTCAACAAAATGTAGAAAATGTTGAAAACTACAAAACAAATACATCTAAACCTAAAAAGGAAAAAAATAAAACAAAATTACAATTAGGTAAAAGAGTCGCCAATGCTACAGTCAGCTTATTACTCGGAACAAGCGCCATAATAATGCAAGACATATATAGAATGAGAGCATCTAATTAAAAATTATATTGCCAACTATTAAAGACAACCCCCCAAAGGTTGTCTTTTTTTTTGTGCAAACTTTTACCAGCAGCTCTTCCCGCTGCACCTGCAGCTAAATTATTGTTTTTAAAAAGAAAGGTATACGAAAAAACTATATTATTTTTGAAAAAAAAGATATAAAGTTTTTCAAAAATATACTAAAAATATCGTATACCTATGTTTGTATAGTTTTAGTCAACAGGTGAATCCCCGGCCTGTAACCAGGTCCAATAAAAAAAACATTATAACTTTGTAACGTTTTAAAATAATTTACAATATTAATAACATAACAAATAAAATTAGAAACTATGGGATTAGATATGTATTTAACAAAAACAAAAAGAGTAGAAGGGATAACTGTTGAACAATATGCAGAAATAAACAATTCACTTCCTTGGGATGAAAAAGAATATGACAAAAAAGGTGGTCTTAAAAAATTATGCCCTAATATAGAAGGTGTAAAACAATTAGATGAAGTCGTCAAAGTAAAAGGTGGTTCATTTACTTATTTAAGCATTAAAGAAGAAATAGGTTATTGGCGTAAATCTAATTCAATACATAATTGGTTTGTTGAAAAATGCCAATACGGAATAGACGAATGTCAATTAACAGAAGTTTTAAAAGAAGATTTAGAAGATTTACTTGAAAACTGTTATAAAGTGGTATATAAAAAATCCAAACCAGAAAAAGTTTTACCCCCATCATCAGGCTTCTTTTTTGGTAGTACAAAAATTGATAAATATTATATGGATGATATTAAAAAAACTATATCAATATTAGAACAAGCAATAGCAAAAACAGATTGGGAAAAAGAAATAGTTTTTTATCAATCTTCTTGGTAATATAAATCAATTTAATACGTTATATAAAAATAGAAATACAATGGGACAAAAAACAAATAACTTACATGCATTTACTATTGATAAAGACAATATAAAAGAAGGATTAATTTCTCTCTTTGATATGGATGAAGACTATAACGGGGGTAACGGAGACGAATACTGGGAGTTTAGTGACCAGGAAGATGAACATGGAAACCCAATATCTTTGGCGGTGTTAGAGGGGTTTGAAACAGAGGCAGAAAGATTTGTACATAACATATATACCTATAGTCATAGTGATGGAGTTCTTAATCGAGAACAATGTATCGCATCAACTCTATACAAAGTAGAAGAATGTCATGGTAGTCATTCTGAACAATTTAACT
>JAAHTH010000934.1_pt1 | contig 26773 bp, 30 predicted proteins | sample 6116091 | NCBI WGS metagenome assembly JAAHTH01 (sample SAMN13939990, study PRJNA603662) | sponge metagenome | isolation source: marine sponge | host: Mycale hentscheli | place: New Zealand | collected 2006
TTGCGCCAGTGCCTCTTGTAACTAGATTTTGCTGAAAAGCATTTGTTATAGTATTGTCTTTATTTGCATAATATTTTTTAATAGCCATTATTTTACAACCCCGGTTATATCAACGCTTGGAAACTTTATTTCAAGGCATACATTTCTAGGGCATGCCAAATATCTACCATCTGCAGAGAGATTTGCTGTTATATTGTATTCTACTTGAGAATATTGTGCGCCTCTTTTGTCAACAAGGCGAACATTTTGAGTATCGATTACTCCAGTAACCCTGTTTAATTCAAAATAAACATCAGTAAGATAAAATGGCTCACCCATAATTAATTTTTGAGAGTATTTTTGTCTTAATACTTCCATACATTTACTGAATATGTCACTCTTATTGTAATCAGGATCCGCAATTACTTCAAAATCAATACCTATATTTACTATTTTTCCATCAACGATATCTACCGTATCATTAATCATTTTATAGCCAGAAAGCCATATTCTCAAATTCTCTTTTAATGATGTTGAAGAAATTGATAAGTTTTGATCTCTATCGGAAGTAAGAACGTAAAGATTGAGATTTCTTTTAAATGAATCGTTATCGACGACAACAGAACACCTAGAGACGGAACCGTACTTAGATGGCATTGCATATGTCAATGCCTCATAATCGTTTTCTGTAACTGCTCTACCTTGTGTGGCAAAATATGAAATAGCCCTTTGCTTGATTTCTTCGCTCGTTGGAGAAGCAGAACTTCCTACAATGTTTTTTTCGTTAGTGCATTCTAGTGATCTTCTCACTGAAGACATCTTAGTGGAGTCTAAAGACAAGATATTGGTAAATTCCATGACTACATTTGTTAAATTATTTATAGATCCAACTGAGGCATTGGGGTTTGAAGCAGTATTTTTTCTATAAGTAATCAACAATTGTGTATTAGATGGTGATACGCCTAACTTGTCGCTATTTAATAATTTAGATGGGTCGAGCCGAACATCGCTAACGTAGTCTCTTCCATATAAATCCATAGACACAGAGGCCGGATTAGCTACTGCCTGATTGGTCAATTCATCTTCCGAACCAAAGCCAAATTGGAGGTAAAAACTTGTCCCATCATTTTCGAAAACAAATCTTCTAGGGACAGAAACTGGTCGGAGAAATTCGCTAACTGTCTCTGCATCTACTCCCTTGTTCGTAAACGATTTATAAATTACATTTTGAGCTAAATTTTCTACTTGAAAATATTCATTTCCATCTGAATCTTCAACTGAAAGTATCTCGACAATATTTGTATCTTCCAGAACAACTTTTCTAAATCTTTCATAATCCTCTACGGTAACTCTTATCTCTTCAATATTTCCGGATATTATTTTTCCGCGTGCTCTTATTGCATAAAAACTAGGAACGCCAGTTGACGCATCAATGCGACCAGCTACAACTTCATTAGCAGGGTCATCAAATCGAATATCTTCTGTTAAAATAAAATTATTACCATTTTCGGTGGAAAATGTTGAACCTTGTCTTAAAATAGGTGCATATGAAGTATCCGGGCCTAGTCCAAAATTGTTAGCCGGAACAAGTACATAGCATGCTATTTCCCCGTTTGCTGTGGCCACTTGTTGATATTTATATCCCATCTGGCGTGATAAATTTATGACATTTTTCTTTTCTATGGCAGTTGATAAGAATGATTCATTAGCCTGATAATCCACATAATAAGACATGACATCGCCCACATAAGAAACCATATCTAGCATCAGAGAGCCGAAAGAGGCTTCATTAAAATCTTGATATACCTCCGGGTAATATCTTTTTGCATAATCTACAAGAGATTTTTTTATCGAGTCAAAATCTCTAGAAGTGTAATCTATTGGTGTTTTTTTCTTTGCCATTTATTTTTTCCTTAAAAGCCGGTTGCAGCACCATCTTGTCTTGCTATATTTAATACTAAATTTCCCCTGTTTTTAACAGCTGGTATAGAGTACTCTATTGTTACTTGAAAAGTGTTGGATAAGTCTTTTCTCTCGAATATATCAATGTTATTTATCTGAATGAAGGGCAGGTATCTATTGGTTTGAGATAATATTCTGTTTCTAATATCTCCAGAAACAAATTGACCTTCTTGTTGAAAAAGATATCTGGATATTCCTACTCCAAAATCAGGATTCATGATCCTCTCGCCGGGGTTTGTTAGAACAAGCATTTTTAAATTTTGTTGCCCTACAGAATTAATATTTTTTAGCAACATATAATGACCGTCTTCTGGACTGTATTGAAGTGGTAACTGTGCTGAATATCCAAACGGCAATTTAAATTCTCTCCAAAGTGTTTACAATAAATCTTTTAGTATCGTTTAATATTTTCTCTTCACCGGGATTAATCCAGTTATCAACAGTGCTGGGTATTATTTTTGGATCTGGGCCGGTATTGTTTAAGAAAGTACCAAACTCCTCGTTGCAATAAATAGTTGCCAAAGACATTAAATTTTCAATATTCATTCCTCGATAATAAAAATTTAAAAAATCACTTATTTCAGATAATCCCTTTTTCATAGAATCTTCGTTATAATTATCGATTATTTTATTAGATACTGGCTGATTGGGAACTTCCTGCTCATATACCACCACTGGAGAAAGAAAATATCTTTCTGGGTCTTCTAGGTCTGAATCTGATATAAGAGCAAAAGCTTTTAATTGATTTCTAGTTTTTAAGCTTATATCTCCTATGGAGACCCCAGCATTTATGAAATCATACACAGAAGATATCCTAATCCCAAAAGACCAACTCGACCAATTATCTGATATGTCTCCATTTACGGTGGGATTGTCTAATAAGAATTGTTTGAAGCTCTCTAAGTTCTGTACTCCAGATGGTAATCCATTCTTGGCACCGTTTAGAATAATATACTTTTCTATCCTCAAGCCCTTTTCTAATGTCCCCACTTTATCAGGATCTACTATAACATTTACCGGAGAAGATAATAGCGACTCATTGAAAATATAGTTATAAATCGTATTTGTTTTATTTATAGAAGGAAATTTATTTTTTTCGATTGTTCTCATGGCGTTCTGAAATTCTTTTATATATTTTCGAGACATGTCCTTCACAAAGAATTGAGCAATTGCTTCAATATCTTTAGAATTCTTTTTAAGATTATCGACCTTATTTCCCCTATCCCCCTTTACCCATCTTGAGATATTATCATTAAGATTATTAACATTTTGTGATATTTCTGAATCAAAAGAAGAGGTTAATCCTGTATTAGATGCAATAAGGGTGATTTGTACTAGCTTTTCTAGAATCTTTTCTTTTCTATTATCGTTAGAGAAATTTTCTATAGTTTTAATAAACTGTTCATATATGTATCCGCCCAAATAATCAAATTCGTGCAACAAATCAGCACCGAATGCTTCATAGATTGGCAAGCTTTTCAACAGAAGCTCGGAAGTCACCGTATTAATTAAGAGAAGAAATGTTGCGTAAGATAGTGCGGCCTCTTCTTTTGATTTTAAGGCATTGAATGGGACATACTTGTAATCCTCATCGAACCCTTCTAATGTTCCATACAAAGATTTTGTTTCATCTATTATCTTTTTTTCAGCGAGCAATAATGGTATGAATTCCTCATTGTTATTAATTCTATCATATATGGTCCTCCAGCCTCCACCGTAAGTTCTTTTTTCTAACTTTAGACGCATATCTGCAAAATAGTTCTCTACAATATCGGTGAGGACTCCGTTGTTAATAAAATTTTCTGATATTTTATTGTTTAAACTATCTCTAAGAATAGATTGATTCTTAATTAAAAGGGACTGTATTTTTTCAGCACCCGAATCAAATGGGCCAGAACTTGTATCCGGATCTTTATAAGAGGCAGAGGATCCATCTTGAAAATATAATAAAATGTTTGGCGATGATTTTAGCGGGCGATAAGATGATCCCTCTATTCTAGAGTTCTGCATATTTTCTGGAGCGGGTGGCTCACTTGGAGTACCGAAGAATGAAGATAAAAGTCTTCTATTTTCCCCTATACCTTCTGAATTGGCTAGTATCAAATCAAATAAGCCTTTGGAATTGTATAGGTCATTTCTATAATTTTTTGATGCAGTCTCTATTTTCTTCTCTATGATTGGTTCAAATAGTTTTCCCATCTCTTCAGAAATTCTGCCAAAAATAGGACCAGTTTTAGATTGTAACATTTCACCAAGCTGGCCTACGATTACCCCTTTAGGGTTTCCGATGGTTTCTGCGGCAAAGCATATTTTGTCTTTCTGAATATCTTTGAGGACATCCTTCATCCTCTCTACTTGGTCTGGGGTTATTTCTGGTTTATTTCTAAAGTAGCCTTCCGAGAGAGAGTCTGGTGATTCGCCGCAATACCCAACGGCTAGGGGGGTCGGCTCTCTTGTGGAATCGTAGAATTGTTCTTCTGCAGAGTCAACATCCAAAAGCTGGGCGATTGAAAGGAATATCTGTTCTACATCATAGTGAGTTTTTAAATAAGCAGAAACAGCTTGTCCTTCGATAATAGACAAAACTTTATCATATGTAGTCGGGCCTGCATCTCCCTTGTATAGCCTCACTTTATCATACCTTGTCAACGCAATGGAGCAAGATTTTAGAAAAGAATCTACTTCTTCGAGAGACATTTGATTGGTCAAAGATGTTTCTCTATAATTTTCATAAAATACCTCCCGGACTGATTCGTTCGTTTTTCGGTAATTTTCCGAAGTATCACCACATTCTTGTGCAATGCGATATTGAATATCATCATTGGCTTGAAATAGGTCTGGAATAACTTGATTTTGCTTAAAATAGTCAGAATCAAATGATGCCCCTGCTGATATTATTTCAAATATCTGCTTCATACTAGCGATAACTGTTGATACAGTTAAATTAATTACAAGATTCTTTATTTCCTCTACGAGCACTGTTCCGATCGTAGATGGTTTAAATGCAAAACTTGCATTAGATTTATGAATATCTTGAAATTTTGGCCAATGGACTCTCTTTTGACACCAATTAGCCTCCCAAGATAGATTGGCTGCAGGACTCGGTACATTACACTTATTTAGAATTCCCTTTGTCATGTCCGTAAAGAAACTCAGCCAACCCATTTCATCAGGAAAACTATTTACCATTATATTCAAGAGATCTCTGCCATCTATGGTCGCAGTAATTGAATCTTTGAATGCTCTAAATCTTAAATTTACATCAGTGTCTTGTTCCGATGTTGGTATTTTTAAAGTGTATTTCTCATCAAGAGGCTCGTCAGTTCTTAAACCTTTTTGATAATCTGGTGGGAGGTATCCGCCTGTAGTCCATGGAGGTATTGTGTCTCCCACAATCTTTCTATACTTTTCTAAGATTTCAGTGTTTTTGCCAAACCTTTGTACTCCTTGCCATAGCTTTTCTATTTTGTTGTTATCTAGATTTTTTACGGCACATTTAGATAATTCATCTGCATATTCTTGCTCGTCAATATAAGCAAAGACAGTGTTTGTTATCAAAGATACCAAGTCACCTATTCCGCAAACACCGAGTCTGTTTAATACATTTGTTCCTAGATCTTTTAAGGCTTCTTTAGCACCTTCTCCTTGTTTATCAGCCACTTTTTGGAGAACCTCTGGAAGACTATTGAAAAAACTATCACTTACTGACAAGCTAAATTCATTAGCAAAATTTGCTTTTTTTCCAGACTCTCTTTCAAGCCTTTCATTTATTTCTTTTCTCTCTTCTGGTGTCATACAAGGAGTAGAATAGACACTATTTAAAATTTCTTGTTGAATAATAGGTACTGATTTTTTACTTATGTTTTTGAGTGAGTCCCACTTTTTAACAACATCGTCGTTTGTGGTGGAAGCAGCTGCACCTCTTTCTAAAGACCTAGATTTCAAATCAATATTATTTTGCCTCGTGTTTGCGACACTTATCATATATTCGTTGATGATATCTGTATATGTCGTAAATCCAGAATGTATTCTTTCATTTAGGGAAGGCAGGTTATACAAAAACTCGGTTGTTTGTGGGCGGTCTTGCGGATAACTTTTATTAAAGTCTTCAAAAAGATATTTTAATTCTAATTTTTCTATATCATTTCTCAATATTATACATTTAATTGCGTAATCTTCATCATATGATATCTCTATCTTTTTCCAATTTTCTGTAAATGTGTTATTCGATTCAATAAGAGAAGAGATATTAGAACCGAGCTGATAAAGAGCTTCCGATTCAGATAAAAAGTCTACGCTATATATTTTTTTATTATTTTTTTTAAAAATATTAGAAATCATCTGGGTTTGGTAATCTTCAAACTTTTTCGCCACATTTGATATTTTAGTAAAAAAACTTCCTAAATCATAAATGTTATTAGAATAGGTGGAAGTATCCTTAGCTTCCTTTTCTGGTATTTCCTCAATGGCAGTTTCGGATAAAGATAATAGTAGTTTTTCTCGAATTAAGGGAGATGGGTCAATGAAACTGTTTTCTATCTTTACATCTTTGACCAACTCATCTATAGTGTCATCTATTTTGTTTAGATTAAGCAATACATTTTTTACAAAACTAGGAAAATATATTCTAGATTTTTCTAACAATTCTGCATCTGGTATTACTTGAACATCAGCTAGGACTGTAGAAGTGTACGCCTTTGTTTTAGAGTTATAATATATTCTATCTGGCTTGGCAGTAGTCCAATCTTGTGGAGATTCTGGAAATATAGGTTTCATTAATTTGTCCTATTTAGGTCACTGTTTATGTAAGAGTTCCCCATAGAAGTTAAATAGTTGACCTCATCAAATAATAAATTTAGTTTATTTATTGTACCGTTTATAATACCCTTCGTCGTATTATCTATAATATTGAAAGACAAAGCAGCCAACAATTGAGGTGAAGGAACAGCGACCGGTCCAGTAAAAGGGGTCACGGCAATAGGGTGAGTGTGGGTTTGTAATTGTATTAATGCCTGATTATGAACTTGGGCTAAATCAATTACGATATCCGAAAGATTATTTATTCTTTTCATCATGGAGGTTAGAGTTTTCTCTAGATTATTTCCTAATACCAGCGGTTGTAAGTTGTCAGTATAAGACCCAGCTATCAGCTCGATGCCGGATCCAGACCTAATTTTACCACCTTTGGAGTTTCTTTCACCATAAGAGGAAGTCGTTAATTTAATTCCTGTTCTACCTTTCAATGCAATAGTGTCAGCTTGTGCGCCGATTCCCGATTTGCCTTTTTGCCTAACATTGTCTCCCTTTGGCATAGAGAAATTGTCTTCTAGGTCTGTAGTTTCAGATATATATATTCTAGCAGCGTCGTAAGTAAAATTATTATTAATATAAATAGAGGAGTTTTTGGAAACTTCTGGTATTCCAGTCATTCTGCCGCATACTATATCTATGCTGGAGGCTGGGGTACCGAAGGCAGAATAACCTGTGCCGGGGCCGCTGGGTGCGTCTTCTGTAAGATTTATAGCCGCACTGCTGTTATCTTTTGTGATATATCGGTCGGTTTCAAGTTGATTGTAGGTGGCTTGTTCTCTATATTTCTTTTTTCCATCAATGCCGAGATTTTGTGTCCCTCTGAATCCTAAAGAATTATTCTGAGTTTCACTAAAAAAAGATTGTGCATCTGCGTTGGTAAATATAGAATTTGCTTTTGGTAATAGTTTAAGTGTCATTTTATCCTGCTTTTATCGGTCTAGCGCGTCGGAGAAGGATGGGCTGGTATCTTTTTCTTTAGCGGCTGCAGCATCAGCTTCTGCTTGAGTTTTTGGAAGAAACGACCTTATTTCATCCAACACTGCTTTCTCGCGAGAAAAAGTTGCTAGGTTGGGATAGCTAAAGTTCAAGGGATCAACTGGGCCAATTCTTTGAGGGCCGCCATCTTTTAAATATGTTTTACCGTCATCGGCTGTGAAAGTGTCATAATCAAAGGTGCCGTCGCTCTTTCTCTTCCTAATACCTAACTCAAAGTGCAAATGCGGCCCAGCAGTATTTCCGGATCCGGGCCACCCAATGCCGCCGCCCATATATGCTATAGTTTGCCCAGCTTTAACTTCATCATTTTTTTGTAGTCTGCCTGTGTTGTCTGGTTTATTCGATACACGTAATAAATGCATATAGGTTGTGCGTACTTCTATTTTTTCTTTTTCCAATGTTTCATTGGTTTTGTGCTTTATCGTAATAAGACAAATCCCAGTGGTCTTTGGCTGATCGTCTCCCGTGGGTTTTTCTTTCTTGTCCATCCATATTTTCTCTATTACGCCGTCAGCTACAGCGACGATAGGATAGCCCCCACGAGTACTTATATCTTGGCCGCGATGAAATTGTTGAGTGCCGCCATTTTTGTTACCCGGATTTATTCGGGGGCCAAAATCGCTTCTTTCACCACCTGTGTTGCTAAAATTATCTCTCTCTTTACCAACAGAGAATCTAGGTTTTTTTGGTTTCCTTCCCGGCCTTGGTGCTCTTTGTGCACATGGATTATACACTGGTGACCATCCTGAGTCTATTACGGCTTTAGTCAAATTGCCTTTTTTAGCTGGGTATGGATTCCCAATCATCGTATTACCAGTAAGTGATGGAGCACCTTCGTTAACATTTGCAACGTATAAGCTGCCGCCGCGAGTTAAATATACTTGTTTAGAAGAATTTATTTGCGGAAAACTATCAAAACCCTCTTTTGTTTTTAATAACAATTTTGCTGTATTTTGTGATTCATCATCATATAGTTGGGTATAAAAGGCACCGGTCTGAATTTCTGTATTAGCATCAATAGCATAAGTGTGTAAGCCCTGCATTATACCGGCTTCATATTGGCCCATGGGAGAATCATCAAGATCCCATGGCGCGACAAGAAAGTATGTTTTAGATTCTGCATTTCTCGTATATGCCTTTTTTGCTTGTACAGGTGGTGCCTCATCGTTATTTACCGGTCTAGAAAAATTATATTTAAGGGCTTCATAGCCGGTTAAGGATCCTGTAGCAATGCAAACGGCTGTTCTGTTATTGATGCCTTGGAGTCTATTTTTGTCCTTTCTAATTAAACTAGATTGGATCTGTTGAGAGAAATTGGTGCCTGCTGCCTCGCCCAATGTTTGGTTGGTATATCGTTCCTGATTGGGTTGCCATGTATTATTTACGCCCTGTATTTCGCCAGCATTGATTTCGTCCATGCATTGATTTTGTTTTTTTGAGTCATCCATCTGTATCTCCCTGCAAAAGATCGAAGATATCTCTCTTATCGTCAGCTGTCAATCCAGTTTCTTTCTTCTCTGATCTTTTCAGCAAAGTTGAAATCTTGACTAACTGCTCGTTTGATCTCTGCAGGGTTTCTACGTACTTGGCAGCAGTGATGCCGACTTCTCTGTGTCTTTCTTCACTTTTGCTCAAATAAACCATGACATCATCCAATAAACGCTTAGTAACATCTCTGTCTAGGCGAATATTGTTGATAGCCTCTTCTAGTATTTCATCTACTTTCTTTTTCATTTATCATAGATCCCCTCGATCCCATTTTGTTTTAAAGATACGATATTTCTTTCTCATCTTATTTAGAGAGTTCACAATTTGTTTTGTGTTAAGCCCAGTAATTTCTCTCATATACAGATAAATAGCTTTCTTATTAAAAATTTCGATATCGTCTGGAGATTCTAGCAATATTTTTATAGCTTCGAGTACTTTCTTTTCGTTTTCTTTTAATTTATCAGTGTCCCAATGGCCAATCTCTGTCCATAAATGAGCCCAGAACTCATCTTTCTCTCTTTCATTATCGTAGTTATTATGGACAGCTATGTGCTTAAGCTGTTGTTCTTTTGGAAGCTCATCGATTTCTATTTCTCGCTGGTTTTTCTTTTTGTTTTTCTTAACCTTTTGAATAAACCAGTTCTTTGTTATGACTGAAAAATATGAAAAAGCTTTCGAACCCTTGTCCGGATTAAATTTTCCCAACACAGTCATTAACCAAATTTTACATTCTTCTCGTAAAATGTCAATATTTGGTAAAGTCGTAAATTTGTAAGTAAAGACGATTTTATCTACCATTTGATCAAAAGCAGATTGAAGAAGAGTAACATAAAGCTCCTCTCGTCTTCTCATTGTCGTATCTTCTCGACAATATTCGATAATAGCATCTTCGTGAACTTTAGTGAAGTACTTTTTCGAATTTTTGCTTCTTCTAATTCTTCTGCGCTTTTTAGGACTCTTCTTCGAAGGGGTCGCCGTAGTCATATTCTTCCTCGTCTTGGAGGAGAAGGTCGTATGATTCGAATACTTCAATAATATCTATAGCGTGTCTCAAGAGATGTCTTAAAGTTTCATCTCCGTAAAATGATTCCAGTTCATAAACGCCTTTAAGATGATTTGTAAACCTTTTCATTATTAATGAAATTTCTGTCAACTCTTCATCATATTCAGCAATTTGCTTTAAGCTCTTCCATGAGAACCATATAAGAAAAATATTTATAGTTACTGATAATAATAATATTAAAGATAGTATTGCATAAATCATGTGACCCACTCACTCCTTATATTCTTGGCCTTGTAGCCTTTTCTTTTCTTCTTGAATAGATTTTTTATTTTTTTCAATATATTCTTCTACAAAAGAGCCGGTTTTTCTATCGGCCTTCTGCTTTGTTTTTTCAATATAAGTTGGGATACTAGGTACGCGAGTGAACGTAGGAGACTCACATGCAATGCAAAACTCCTCAAGTTCAGTCATTGAGTGCAGTAATTCAAAATAATCATCGCACTCTTCGCAGTAGTAATTATACCTCGGCATCTACCGTTTCTTCCTCATCGAATTCCAGAACAGGTGGATTTTCCACAACTAACCCATTATCAGTTTCAGTAAAAACGAAACCTTGGAGAACAGGAGTGATATCACTCTGCTCCATTAATGATTTTTGTAAGGCGATCATTACAGCACCTAAAGCTTGATTTGATAATTGCATTTAAATAAACTCCTCTATTGAATGCTATATATATTATAACATCCGATTCGACGATTGTCAAGGAAAAACCTTGATTATTTTCATTTTTTATTTATTCTATTCGCCCTCGGAATATTTCATAACTGTTGTAATGGGTATATACAAAGTTTTTTGATCATTTTCTGCACACCAGCGATTAATTCGCTCCCACATATCTGCGTCACCCGGATATAGCCGGCCTTGCTCTATAGAAGTCCTCATTCTAAATGGTATTTTATCTATACGCCAAGATGCGGTAGAATGTATTAGCCTACAGGGTCTGGGAGGCAGATTATTATAGTGCAACATTTGAGGAACTCTATCTTCCGGAAATAGTCTTTGAGTCTTTGCTTGATCTATGTAAAAAGAATTTGTATATACAAACATGCTTTCTGGAAAGTTAGAGTACCCCATTTTTAAAATGTCCAGATGGTAAGGTAGCCACTCATCATCGTCATCTAAGTGACAATGTATTTGGTACCCTTCGGAAAGCTCTAGATCTATACTCTTGTTGGTGGCATTGGCTCCAGCCGAGCACCATAAAGAATGGCCACTGAAATCTCCAGACTCTCTTTCAGCAGCAACAGGAAGATTAACAGCGGTTATTTTATCTTTTGGCAAGAACTCTGATATCTCTTCAAATTCTTTATAGTTCGTATAATGATCTCCGACAAGAAACACTTTCCAATTATCGTAAGTTTGTCTCTCGATAGATGAGATGGCTTTTTTTATTTTTTCTTTTGTGGACCCATCTTTTCTATTATATGTCACTATAGAAATTGCAAACTTAGGCAAATCTATCATTTTGTAGCCTCCACAATAATGTCAAGGTTATCCGGATAATCATTTCTGCCGCGATAATCTATATTGGTCAACTCTTCAAATTCACTTTTACTAAGCGGTGCTTCAACCACATTGGTAAATCCTATATTAGTTAATTTTTCATGCAAGTCTTCAGTTGAATAGATAAACTTATGACCGTCATTAGTTGCAGACTTGCCATCCATATATTTTAACCCTGACATGGCCTCTGCCATGAAAGCAAAATTTAAAAATCTTGTTCTAGTTCCAAATAAATTTTTATGACGCTCATTAAAATCCTCATCCCAGTCTGTATATCTTCTCACATAAGTATCCAAACTGGGTGTAGAGCATCTAAAAATCCCTCCCGGTTTTAAAACTCTATGTATTTCTTGCATGATTTTATATCCATCTACCTCATCGAAATGCTCAATAGCGTGCTCAAAAAATATAAAATCAATACTGTTATTGTCGAAAGGAAAGGCATGTAAAAGGTTGATAAATCCCACCTCTGATGATCTAGGTCTTAAGTCATAGTTTTCCCACCCAGTCAATAGGTTTGCACCGCATGCTAGATGTACTTTTCTTTTATTTTGTGGCATATCCCACTCCTGTTTTTCCAAAATTATTTCCATTATAAAACATAAATTTTCTCCCTTCGTGAGCAACAACATAAGGATAGGCAGTCATATCACTATCCCACCCTTCTTCAGAGCGAGGTAGGGCATCTAAATCCTCTATATCCCAACTAATTCCGTCCATGGACGTAGCCATCCCTATCTTATAGCTGCTATCAGATTTTATACGATAGTTTGTGTGCCCTCGGTGTGAAAACCACATATAATAGGTGTCTCCCTCTTTTATTACGCTCGATTGAGATATCGCGGCTATGTTGCCTTGCCTAGAAATGCAGGTAACATTTTTTGGATCCCAATCAATTCCGTTTTTTGATTCTGCGTATTTTATATCATAAAAAGACTCTATTTTATTCCCTATTTTCCTCCATTCACGGCAAGATAAATACCAACCTCTCCAAATATCATTTTCTATCATGATAGAAATAGTTCCTGTGAAACCCGGCTCTTTGTGAGAAGTCCCAAAAACTGGACCGAGTGAATACTTTTGATATTCTTGGCCAGCTATGCTTGTTGCTAATCCTATTGTATTATGGTAAGGGACATCTAGGCGGTTTGTCCATCCGATGTAAAAAAGATATTTGGTATCTTTGTAGTTTATAATTTCAGCTGGCATAACTCCTGCATAGTCAAAAGATCCGAGAGTACCCGGATGTAAAAGGGGAGACTCACTTCTTCGTAAGACCTTGGAAGGATTTCCCGGCTCCACATCAAAATACATAGGATAACTTTTGTTATTTATCCTATTTGAATAAAACACTCTCCAAAAGTCTGGATTATCACTATCCACTATCGGTAGCTGTGACCAATGGGGGTTAAATATGTTTCCCCCTTTTACCCATTTCATCATATCACCATATATTAGTTATATTAGAATAGCCTTACCACGGTCGTGGATTAATCATGGCGTTGTGCCAAGGACGGCTACTTACATTACAGTAAGGATCCAAATTAGATCCCAAGTCTAATTGTATCACATTATCTCCAAAAAGTAAATAGTTTTTTAATATTAGATTTTTAGCCATTATGGAACAGGAGTATAAAATAATGGGGTTTTTTACGTGAGACATTTGCGCCACGATCTGTGCCTGAGTTATTCCCTCGTTTACCCAACAACTTTTCTCTTGAACCATAATATTAATAGCAGTTTTTTTAAAGATCTTTATAAACCGTATATGTTCTGGTCCCACTACTATCAAGGGCCTGCTGCTTTTGTTGATTGCATCTACAATATCATCAAATTTTCCCGATACAGTAGACCAACTAATCAGCGATGCTGGAACCTTGTTTTTTATCTGAGTGGATAAATGATTAGTGTACTCGGTGATGTGCATCTTTTCATTCCAGATAGTATTTTCCTGCAGACCTACAATTAAATTATCTCTTTCGCTTGTTAAATCAACCAGTGATTGTAGGTTTTTAGATAAGTGATCTAAATGCGGTTGCGAAACTGATCCATCGACAGATTTATTGAAAGCCATGACATAAATTTCACCATCACATATTCTAACCATAGAAAAAGGCTCATCTTTTTGTAATAGACCTATTAGTTTTTTAAAATATATATCGAAGTCCGGTAGGTTTTCAGGAAGAAAAGAAGCTTTTTTCCAATTTTCAAAAGCTTGAGACATGATCTGTCGGTGCTCCTTTAAATAAATTAGATTTAGTAAACTTCAAAAGATCTTTTATTTTGTAGTTTGGCGGGAGCACCCATATAGAAGCCATCAGTTTCAGTATTTTTTGTTACGAGTGATCCCATTGCAATCAAAGTAGAATCCCCTATTTTAAGGCCGTCACGTAACGTACAGTTGACCCCAAGCCACGAATTTCTTCCTATATTGCAGTGTCCTGACATAACTACATGAGAAGTAAAAAATACATTATCTTCTATGACACTATGGTGTCCTATGTGGTTTCCGCTCCACATCACAACGTTGTTGCCGATTTTTGTAAATGGTTGTATCGTATTATCTTCTAGGATAAAACAATTATCTCCAATTTCATTATTAAATATAGTTGCTTTGGAACTAATGTAGCTACAAAATTTGTATCCTTTTTGGATGCCTCTTTTGTACACTGATTCTCTTGTTTTATTCATCTTGGCTCCCGTCATAGGCGCAAATAATAGATAATCTCTTGGATTATATGCGTTTTCCAGATTTTCAAAGTCTACCAAAGGAAGGCCCTCATAAGAGTTCGAATCTCTATATTCACTGTCTACTGTGAATGCTACTACTTGATAATCAGCATAATCTTTATCGTTATCAAAATAATACTTGGCTAATTGTGCTAAATCTTTATTTCCAAATATAATAATTTTTTTCACTATTTCTCCTATTGAGATTTTTTCTTGTTACTGTGTGGGAAAGGGATATTTCGTATTGGTTTTTCGAGAAAATTACAAAGTAATTTCCAATTATTTTCACTAGAATTTTTTGGAATATCTAAAACGAGAAGCTTATCTTTTTTGTCTTCAAAAAAAGAAATGACTTCTTCGTTTCTTTTTTCATAAGTGTCAATAACATATTTTTTATTTTGTGAAATAATAATATCACCATAAGTCAGTTTGAAATATTCATAAGCTCCCATCCACCCATGTTTATAACTCTTTTTTAGAGGAGAGTCGAATTCTTCACCCGTACTTCTAAATTGACTTATCATCGATTGTACCCACGATTCTGAATCTCTGACGGTTAATATAAATTTTGATTCCGGATATCGATCAAGTAAAATTCTATAAAATTCTCCATAACAAAAAGGTATATCTTCAAAGCTATCGGATTTATCAACAGTATCATATATTTTTTTATATTCTCCCGATATCAGAAATGGCATCATTGTATCGGCTGTTTCTTGTCCTCCGTGCAAATGATTAAGTCCTAAACTCTTGAGGGCGATTCCTAGCGTAGTTGTACCGGTCTTGATAGATCCAATTCCAAAAACCTTTCTATTAGTCATGATTTATTTCCTTGAAGACATATGCGGTATATTCATATAATCCGTAGTCATTTCTAATAATATAGTTTCTAGATAGGTTTTTAGTGATAAAGGCCGCTAAAGCATCATGTGGTAAGTGAAACAAGTCATCCCTCTCATAATCTACATGAGATGACATTACATTAAATGCTATCCCATGATTAACTTGAGGCCAAATATTTTTAATGAAAGTCTCGTAAAACTCTTTCATCGAGTTATAATTTAAATCGATTTTTACGGTAAAAATTCCATTCATTATTATAAAATCATAATTCTTAGGCAATAATTCTGTCATAACATCTATTTTATAAAATTTATTTTCTGAAAATTTATTGGAGGCAATGTTGATATGATCTTCAGATATGTCTGCTCCTTCATATGTGATCTTATTTTCACCAATCAATTTTTCACTCTTCATGAAATCTAAAAACATACCAGTACCGCATCCAAGATCAAGAACAGATATATTTTTTCTATCTCGAAAGAGTTCTGACATTATTTTATATCTCTTTAACATATCTTTATAGTTGGGCCAGTCGTGACCTTGGTGGCTATCACCGTGTTCTTTGAGGCATTTTTTATAGTGGTTAGATATTTTTTTATAATCAGACATGTTACTCCAGTATATAATCACTTAAAGAGAAATCAGCCCCTCTCATTAGCAAATCAATTATAGAATAATAATTAAACGCATCATTAGATTTTATAAAATTAATATTTATTCCGTAGTCAGAAAACATTTCTTTCGTATACAATTCTTTACCACCTATTGAATTAATGTAATTAGGTGCTCCTAGATACTTACATATATTAATTAACTTCTTATTAAATTGTCCTTCAGTGGGAATGTTGCTAGATAAAATGAAGCTAGTTTTGATATTGAGAAATTTTGAAATCTCTGTAAGAGAGTCAGTGGCTAAGTCGCTTATGTGAGTGTGATTCTTATTTAGAATATTTTGTAACAGGGATTCAATTTTTTTAAAATTTTTAGTCTTAGAATATCTACGATTTAATGTCTTAAAAAATTTAGATTTCCAAGCTAAATATTCATTTGAAATTTCTATATCTTTAATTAAGCTATTTCTGTTTGCCTTCTTTATTGGGACCGTAAACATGCTTTTCTCATCGGACGTGTCAGATTTACTAAGATTATTTCTATTAATCCACCCCCGTCTTATGTACTGGACATCATCCAATATCACAAAAGTGTCTACACAATTTATCATTTGATAATATCCGATATAAGGAAAAAGGTATGGCTGCATTATCGCTATTTTCATTTTACCGATCCAGCGATTGATTCACAAATAGACTCTATTTCATAATCCGAAAGGTCTGCATGGAGTGGTAAATTTATTATTCTAGAGTAAAGTTCTAATGAATTTTCGTGCTTACTTAAGGGGTAATAATATTTCTTAGCCTCGATGCCATTATATAGGAAATAATCCACCTCCATGGCGGATTCATATAACAGGGGTAAGTTTCCGTATATAACTCCATCGGAATTTTTATAAACCGATATACCTGATAAGCTTGATACAAAAGAGATAAATTTTTCTTGAACTTTTCGGTGGGCTTCTAAATCGTATCTCTCAATATGTTGTAAAATGGCAGCTGCGCTTACATCCGACATCTTAAAGTTAGAGCTGCATGTTGTGCTTACCCTTTCTTTGGAAAGTCCGTTGAAACCAAATCCTAAGATTTGATTCATCTCTTCTTTATTTTTTTTATCTGCCACAATAAACCCGCCCTCTCCAAATCCTAGATATTTCGTGTGGTGGAGCGACCCAAATGCAGCGTCCCCGAGATTACAATAATTAATACCTTCTATTTTGCTGCAAGGCGAAGATGCATTGTCTAGGATAACAATCTTATTCATATTCTTGGAGATATCGATAATTTCATTTAGGCTTTCAGGGTGTGTTCCGAATAAATTTGTCAAAAGAATTATATCATTTTTCTCGAATAATTCTAAATCATCAATAGGCATAGTACCTGTCGCTTTATCTATATCGACCAAAGAAGGCTTAATTCCCCCCACATTACAGGACGGAAAAGTATAAGACGGACTGATAGTCTTTTTTAGACCTCTCTTTTCATAAAAAAATAAAAGAGCATGCAAAGCCAGAGTTCCGTTTGCAACACATATGACACATTTATCTTCCTGTATTTCTAATACACTTTCTAATTTCTTTTCTAATGCGAACTTGGCAGGGCCGCGATTAGTATACTGATTAGTCTTTTGTGACTTTTCCAAAAATTTAGAAAACAAAGAATAATCTATTTTCTTGTTTTGAATATATTTGATCATCAGCTATTGCCTTGCTCTGTCAGATTTAGACTGGTGTCTCTGGGTATTTGTATCTCTATATCTTCTAGCGAAATCGGTAACACGTCACCATTTCTTCTCTTAGCTATTTCATATACCGTAGATCTTGAGGATCCAACGTGATTTATCCCTGTATCGTTATTCTTAAGACACTTTAACACTAAAGGAGAGATGATGTCTACATAATCCTTAGAAGTCCATTGATCAATAAGGGCCTTTTCATAAGGAAAGTATTTTCCATAAAAGCTAGTTCTGATTACCAGAGAATTATCATATGTTCTCACTAGAAGCTCTGCGGCGGCTTTTGTTTTTGCATAATTAGATAAAGGGTTTATGGAGTCATCAGTTTTATAGTTTCCTTTTTTTCCATCAAAAACGTAGTCAGTCGAAATATAAACTAATCTTTTTTTATATTTCATACACGCATGTAGAACGTTGAAGGTGCCTAAGACATTAATATGGGCTGCTAGTAGGGGGTATTTTTCAGCAGTCTTGACATCGGTAAAAGCAGCACAGTGTACTACAGTATCGCCTTTGAAATTTTTTATATTTTCATCCACTTGCCAGCCAACTCTAATATTACAATCATCTGATGATGGACTGGTAAATTTAATATTATGCTCTGTGGAGTCTAATATCATTTGAGACCCTAGTGTTCCAGAACCTCCGGTTAAAAATATACTTTCTGCTACCATCTAAAGATGCCATCCTTGTGCTTGGGTTTCCACCCTAGATCTCTTAATTTTTTAGAACTAATAGAATATCTAAGATCTTGACCCCAGCGATTTTCCACAAACTGCAATTGATCTCTATCTTTATGGTGCCACCATAAAATATAATCTACCACTTCAAGATTAGTAAGGTGATTTTCCGCAGCAATATTGAAAATTTCATTTTTCACTTCTGCATCAATGATGCATAATAAACCATTGACATTATCTTTAACGTAAGTCCAATCTCTAATATATGAGCCATCTCCGTGAATAGGTATTTTTTTTCCTCGATTCAAACTGTCGATGCACTTGGGGATCAATTTTTCTTCATATTGCCTTGGCCCATAATTATTTGCACTTCTTGTGATAATATAGTCAATTTCATATGTTCTCGCATAAGACAATACCAGCATCTCTGCAGCCGCTTTGGTTGCTGAATATGGATTTGAAGGACTTAGTTTATCTTTTTCTGTAAACGATCCAATTAATCTGTCTCCATACACTTCATCTGTGCTAATGTGTAAAAATAAGGGGCGATTGTACTTTGGCTTGCCCCTGACAAGTTCTAGCAAATTATGAACTCCCAGAATATTACTTTTGACGAAAGGATCTGTATCTCTAATGGAGTTATCCACATGACTTTCTGCGGCGAAATTGACTATTACATCACAATTTGGAATATGATCAATTTCACTAATGTCCTCTCTCAACAAGGTATAATTTGGATTAGAATCCCAAGGTAACACTTCGGATGCGGCGTATGTCATTTTATCAATATCTATGACTTCATCGCCTCTATTAAGAACCTCCTCCACAAAATGAGATCCAATAAATCCTCTGCCGCCAGTTACTACAAATTTCATCTTTTTTCCTATATGTTAAATTTAGCATTTCTATCATATTCTTCCCAAGAAATGCCTTTCTTATCCTTTTCAGATATAATAACATGTTTTTCATCAATAGTCAAGCTTAAATTAATTTTTTTATCAAAAACATCTATACAACCTTCGGCGGCTTCATTATAAAAACTAGTACACTTATACATTATGATGGAATCTTGTAACGACTCAAACCCATGCGCGAATCCGGGTGGAATCCATAATAGTTTATTATTTTTTGAGCTTATTTTAAAGCTATAATTCTCTCCGTAGGTTTCTGACCCTTTCCGAATATCAACAATGTGATCGATAATAACGCCTCTTACTACGTGAACCAGTTTTCCCATGGGCTTGTCCCATTGATAGTGGAGACCTCGGATAACTCCCTTCTTAGAAAAAGAAATATTATCTTGCAAAAAAGGCAAGTCTATTTCTTTAGAGACATGTCTAGAAAATGATTCATAAAAGAAGCCACGGTCATCAACATATTTTTTTATATTAAATAAAGAATATTCGCCAATGTTCAAAGCACTACCTTGTGTATTTTATCGTCCCAAATTTTAGAAAAAAGAACATGGTCACTTAACATTTTTTTATCTTCTTTGCTCTCCAGTGAGCTGTGGAAATTGGCGGATTCGTCGTGATAAAAGAAAATACCTTTACCAAAGTACATAGGAATATTGCCATCAACCGTTGCTCTTAGGCATATATCTGCATCTTGAAGATTCTTGGCCATGCTAGGATTTAACCCACCTAGTTCAATGAAATAGTCTAGATTCCATATGTGCAGTGCTCCTGTGACAAAACACATACCCCTATCACAATCAACACGAGGATCGTCGATGGAAGAAAATCTTTTTAAATGCCTCGGGCAAAAGGCCATAGGAGATCTTGGAATTTGGACCCAGATTGATCCACCAAATTGAACAGTCTCTCTCCAAGATCCGCCAGACATTTCTGGAAAATTATTAATAATATTTACAGTATCTACTTCACCATTTAGAGATAGTTCTTCTGGTGGGTATACTAATTTCGAACTTGATATTTTAGAATTGGAGGATCTATGTCTTTTTAATAACTCATCGAAGTACTCTTCTTTAACGCACCACAAATCCGAGTTCCATAGGATAATCTCCCTAGATCCAAGAGTGTGGCATATTTTTGCAGCAATATTGTTTAACATTGAGAAATTGAAGCCACTTTCATTATCAACTCTTAAATAAGAAAAACCGTTTTTAACAACCAATGATTCAATATCTGATTCTGATCTATCATCTATAACAATAACATTTGCTTTTTTGTGAATATTGTTATCAAAAAAGTTTTTTATAGTAATCGATAGTAGTTCAGTATGATCTCTAATCGGCATCAAGATAGATGGCCTATTGCTATCCCACCCATCTTGAGGTAACCAACGACAGAAGTACTCAACATCCCTCTTTTCGAAGGCTGCTTTTCCATCTATATAGTTTTTTAAATGTAACTCTTTTTGAGAGACAGAAAAACTTTCATTTATTTTTCCAATCTCTTTCGTTAAAAAGTCACACTCACAGAATAATTTCAGACTCATTTTCTTCTCCGAAAGATGTAACGTGATCAACAAATTGAGAATACATCTTATCTTCAGTAAAATTCTCTCTTAAATATTTTTTTAACTTAGAAGCATTTCTTCTACATCGAGAATTTTCAGATCTCACCTCTCTTAGTGCTTTCTTGAAACTTTCCTCTTTTGGGAAAGCCCATTGTGAATCTTTTTCAATGACACCATTCCAGACTGCCTCTGGCTGTACACTTTTTAATTCGTATGCCACTTCCGTAAACATTGGCTTTAATTTACCACTTTTTTGAGGAACATATAAAAAGTCTTTCTGCCCAGACCATCCTACACAAATTACTGGCAATCCATTATATGCAGCTTCAAAAAGAGGAAGTCCGTATCCTTCCCCGTGAGTAGTTGAAATCAGACATTTAATTTTCTTGTCCTGATATACTCCTGTAAGCTCTTCTTCTGTAAGATCTCCATGGAGAAGATATACTTTGCATTTAATATCTCCATGAGCAGCAATTATACTTTTTAATTTGTTTTCTGTAAACTCTCTATCTGTAAGGCTGTTATTCTTAATGGATGTTTTAAGAACTAGCCCCACTTCTTTGTCGGCGTTTTCTTCAATAAACCAATTAATAAGATTATCAAAATTCTTTCGTGGACCCCATTGAGAGATAGCAAGGTAGTTAAAATCATAATCTAGGTTTAAATTAATCTTTTGCTTCTTGAAGTCCCTTACAGGATAGTTTACCACTTCAATGGGGGAATTACACTCTAATTTAATTGAATGTCCAGTAGTGGGGTGCTGGGCCGTGTATACAGTGTCTTTGAATACATCTTTTGAGTGATTGGATACGACAATGATTTTATCCATTTCATTTACTTTATTTAGCCATGCTGACGAAACCTTTGTGGTCTCGATTCCAGCTGTATATCCAATATTGACAGGAGCAATTCTTTCAAATTCATTGGGAATGGTTACCTGCAATGAAATATCAAACGTACCTCCTTGTTGAGTATATAAATGTGTAGCTTTGATTTTTTCGTCGATCCACTTTCTTTCTTGATTATCTAGGCTTACCCATCCTGTTTGGCCCCAATTTAACGGGAGAATGAAAATATTAAATAAATCTTCTCTAGAGCGAATTGCTCTCATTGCAAACCTTGCTTGTTCTCCGTATCCACTTTGCGAGAGCACTGGCCCTCTAATTAAAATATTCTGCTTCATTTGATCTCCTTAATTTCCCAAGCCTGATATCCTTTTCTGGTGTCCCAAGATCCGTGATTTTCGACAATTGAATCTATTAGACTGATCCATTGTTTTCGGAAATTATTAAAATTATAATTCTCTACAACGTGATTCCTTCCCTTCATCCCCAATAGTTTTCTCTCTCCATCAGACATGTTGTACATCTTCTTAAGCGAACTAATGAAGTCTTCTTTGCAGATTCTATCTTCGTATATGAATGGAACTGTCTGTGAGCCGATGATAGCTTTGGAGGCAGGTTCAATGCCGATACCAAACCATTCTTTTCCATTCGTCACTTGCTCCTGTAGCCCTCCTGTCATATTAACAACGATAGGGGTTTGGCAGGATAGTGATTCCAAAGTGGCGAGACCAAAGCCTTCAGCGTCGGAAATATTAATTGTGCAATCAACCATATTATACATTGAAGCTAAAACTTCGGGACTTACTTTTTCTTTTGAAATTAGAATTCTTCCGTCATCTGCTCCTAAATTTGATACTATCTCACTAAGGTTTTGCCCATGAGGATCGTTAGGGTCTGTATGCATCAATAAGCGAACGTTTTCTGGTCCGACTTCTTCGGCAAACTCGTTAAACCAAAAGATCAAAGAACCGCTCATCTTCCTTCGAGCGTTCCTATTGTTCCAAAAGAAAGTCATACGACTATCGTTTTCGCCAAATTGTTTTCTTTTTAATTCTACAATGTCTGCATCCGAAAAGGGGAAAAAGACTTTAGAATCCACAGCATGAGGTACATAATGATTCTCGACATCTGGAGACACATTATTGACAATATCGTGCGTCACCTTGGAGATCGAAGCAATTACGTCTGTGGAGTCATAATGTTTTTTATTATAAAAAGGCAGCGGGTAATTATCCCACACATGATAATAAACCATTGGAACATGCGGTCTAATTTCGTTCTCCATGGCCCACAACCATCCATAAAAGCGAGGATCAGTCATAAACCAGATCATATCAGGACGCTCATTAAATAAAGCAGAGCGAATCATCTCGGGTGTTCCGTAACCATCAACTGGATATACTATCCAATCCTCTTCCCATGGGCTCACCTTTTGAACGGAGTAATCCTGATGCTTCATTGCTCCACCCAAGCATACTACTTTGTATCTCCCAGTTTGTAACAAAGCCTCGATTACGTACTTGGTTTGAGTCCCAACTCCGGAAGGAGCTAAAGGGTGGTCAGAGATAAATAAAATTTTCTTTTTTTCTTTTGTCATTTTTTTCCTATGGACAATATTCTGTTTTGCAAAATTCACATTTTGCACATGACCTTTTGTCTTTGATAAAATTTTTCTTTTGTATATTAAATAAACCTTTATTTAGAAGATCCATTGCGTTGCTTTGTTTTTTTGAAGCACTAGTAACCCTGAAGATTTCAACATTTTCTTTCTTAGCTGTCCTCTTCAGGAGGGCAAAATGAGTTTCAATGTTCTTTAAATCCACATTGTGTTTCTGTGCATAAAATATTTTATAAAAAGTCAATTGATAGTTGACCAAAGGATCCGCTCTTCGTCGAGCGTCCCATCCCCATGAACAACTCTTCCAATCTATTAGGTGGATTTTTCCGTCAGGTGTCTGTAGAATTGCATCTATAAAGCCTTTGAAATTATATTCGGTATCTCCAATTGGCTCCATCAAAGATTCTTCAGTATCCAGCACGGTGTACCCATCTTTAAAATATTCAGCTAGGGCTGGCTCTATTTGGGGAATAATACTCTCTGCTTGAGATCCCATATCTACAATTAATTTTTCATTTAATTCTAAATCTTCGGGAAGCTTCGCAATTTCTTCGATAAATTCAGTTTTAAATTCTTCATAAGGGTCGGTGCTATTTTTAAGCAATTTGTTTTCACACACCGTATGAATTGCAGTACCAAAAGCCGTATATTCATTACCAGCAAAACCCTTGAGTTTGTCGATATAAGTAAGCTTGTGATAAAAAGGACAGAAAGACCAATTCTTCAATTCAGAAAAAGATATATGTGGCAAGTTACTCTCGCAGTTTAAGTTACTCTTCTATTATAACATCTTTACGAGAATTGTCAAGTGATTTTTTAGACTTTCTTGAATTTTTTCTTCTTGTGGAAGTTCTAGGTTTGGGTGTTTCTATAGCCTCTTCTTTGGCTTCTTCTTTGGTTATATTATTGTCTTCGAATACCCAGACTCCACTTAATTTATTATTACAGTTATCCACCCGAGAATCTATGATAACGTTTCCGGGGTTGTGACCATTCTCAATTAAAATTTTTCTAACTCTCTTGGTGGTCACATAGATTCTTCCATCACATTCAGTATGGCTGTACTCTAAGGCTGTGATTTTACAGGCGATATTATTCTCTTTGATTTCAATTTCTACTTTCATCATAATTGTGTAATTCCTCTATTTTTTCAAAAAGCGTTGGGCAAACCTCTGCTAAATAAGTGGGCTCTTCTAAAAAATAATATTCAAAGCCGCTGGCGAAATATTCTCTTAGAGAAGTGGCCGGATACGCAGAGGTAAATATATTGTATGAATTCATAATAAAATTTAATCTATCATAACCCACTTCTTTATACAAATAATTATCCATTTCTAAACTGTATTCTGTATTCATAAACAAATCTAAATCTGGCTTGAGACCTTCGCTTTCTAGAACGTCATATAATTTTTGTCTCTTGGCTAAAAATTCTTTTTTAAGCTCTCCATCTCCATAAATCAAATAACCGAAAGGTGCCTCTAGGGAGTGAGCTACTTCGTGAACGATATCATCAATCAAATCCTGCTCGTCGTCTTGCTCATTGGATATATAAATTGCCCCATCTTTATAGGCAGCATTAGTATCTTTCTTTTCGAAATCATCGAATAGACCTACATATACAGAGTCAATTTCGTTAAAAAGGTGAGAAGGTATATAGGAACTAATAGTATCAAGTACGCTTTTCAAACTTATATTGTTAGTTAGCTTATCTTTTATAAATACTTGTAGTCCCTCTTTCATAAGAAATTCTCTTTGCTGTTCCTGAAATCTTTTATTAGACATATGTAAATAGTCTGTATTATACATTATCAGCGTTCCATTTTTAAAGAAGAGGCATCATTCAAGCCAACTTCATATCCTCTTAAAAAATTTTCTTCTGCGACACTCAACAGTACTTCGGGAAACTCTTCAGCTAAACAGTTGATAATCATTTCCAGAGTTACATCGCCGTTCTTTGGGTTTTCTTTTTTACCAACATAATTTACAATGTTGGTCTTCAGTTCTCCTTCGATTGAAACAACTTTCTGAAGGATTTTACTATCAAATTTATTTTCAGACATAATATCTCCTCTTATAAAATCTTAGATGACAAGGTTGCTAAGGCAGAGCGTTCGCCCTTTTGTAGAGTAATATGACCTGCTAGATCATATGATTTAAAATTTTCTACTGCGTGAACCAATCCGTTGGAAGTCTCATCCACATAAACATTGTCAATTTGATCAATATCACCTGTTAAGACAATTTTAGTATTCTCTCCAACACGAGTTAAAATTGTTTTAACCTCATGGAGAGATAAATTTTGTGCTTCGTCAATAATTATGAAAGCATTTGAAATAGATCTTCCTCTGATATAGGTAAGTGCTTCGATTTCAATGATACCTTTATCCATATATTCTTCCAGAGTCGCCTTGTCATTACCAAGTAGGAATTGTAGGTTATCCTGCAAAGGCATTAGCCACGGATGCATCTTCTCTTCCATAGTTCCGGGTAAGTATCCAATATCTTTTCCAAGCGGTTGTACCGGCCTTGAGATGACGATTTTATTATAAACGGGATCTTCTGAAGCGAAAGGATCGGTGATTGTTTGTGCTATTCCAGCAGCGATTGCCATAAGGGTTTTTCCGGAGCCTGCTTTACCAACTAGCGTTATTAAGGATAAGTTTTTATCCATTAACATATCTAATGCAAAAGCCTGCTCTTTGTTTCTTGCTTTCACTCCCCAGACACCTTTTTTGCTCAAGTCTCTAATTTTATAATAATGACCATTCTTATATCTGCATAAGGCAGTCTTCTTTTCGTTCAATTGAGAAGATAATAAGACAGAATCATTATTTTGAAAACTGTGTTCAGATACTTCTTCTTCGGCAACTGGCAAGCTTCCTTCAGAATAAACAATATCTATTTCGAAGTCTTCCATTTGAACATTTTTGAAACCAGTGTACAACTCGGACTGAATTTTTATGACTTTATTTTCAATATAATCTTCAGACTCGATCCCTAAAGAGTCTGTCATGACTCTCATGTTAATATCGCGAGATACAATTTTAACTGTTTTACCGGGATTTTCTTTTTTCAATTGAAGGGCGATTGTCATAATGATATGATCAGCTTCATCAATCTTAAAGTCTGGAGGTATCATAGATACATCCACCCTCTTAACTGTTAAAACTCCGCGACCTTCACCAAGAGAGACACCTTCTTGAAGGCTTCCTCGTTCTCTCAAGGAATCAAATTCTCTAATTATGTGCCTAGCATTTGCTCCGACAGAATCCTGTCGTTTTTTATGATTGTCGATTTCTTCCAATACTTTCATTGGGATATAAATATCGCTTTCACCGTAATGATATATACAGGAAGAATCGGTTAGGCACGCTGACGTGTCAATGACGTAGATATTATCAGACATCTGTTTTAATTAGTCTCCAA
>JAAHTH010000936.1_pt1 | contig 26748 bp, 39 predicted proteins | sample 6116091 | NCBI WGS metagenome assembly JAAHTH01 (sample SAMN13939990, study PRJNA603662) | sponge metagenome | isolation source: marine sponge | host: Mycale hentscheli | place: New Zealand | collected 2006
AGAAAAAGTGATAACTATAAAAAATGGAAAAATGAATACACCAAAAAACATAGAGAAAAATACCCACATATCTACGCTTGGAGAACAATATTAAATAACACCATTAAAAGGTTTGCCACATCAAAAGAAGGTACCACAAATAATTTATTAGGGTATAGTGCGGAACAACTTAAATTAAGATTAGAATGTCAATTTAAGGATGGTATATGTTGGGAAAATTATGGGGAATGGCATATAGATCATAAAAAACCAGTTTCATCGTTTCCACCAGATACTGATATGTCAATTGTAAATGCACTATCTAATCTTCAACCATTATGGGCTTATGATAACCTTTCTAAAGGTAATTCAACCAAATAAAGTTTATTTTATAAGATATTAAATTGTATATTTAGGGTAATAAAAAAAAATAACTATGAAAAAATTACTATTAATTATTGTCACATTATTATCACTAAATGGGTATTCACAAATAACATATACTGATTTAGAAAAAGAGCTATTCAAAACTTTTAATGAATATAGAATTAGTCTAGGTAGAGATTCTGCTATTTACGATAAAGTAGATAGTGATAAATGTAGGATTCACTCAACAGAAATGAAGAAAAAAAAATCACTCTACCACTCAGGGGTTGGTGGTGAGATTTGTATGATAAACCATTTAGATGATCACACACCAAAAAGTTTGGCCAAAGACATTTTAGACCTTTTTCTTACATCAACAAAAGGTCACAAAGAAATTATAGAATCGTGGAATACATCAATATCCGTTGGTATAAGTATGGACTACCCTAATAATCATGTTTATATTACCATAAGGTTTGGTTGGTTAGGAGATTTTTAACTAGTAGGGAATGGGTTATTAAAACACCTTTTAAAATCTTTTTTTTCCATAGATAAAGTTACACCCCCTGTTTTAAAAAATACTTCTTCACCTGTCTCTCTAACGTTAGATATATCCCAATTAATGATAATACTTTCATTAATCAGGATATCTCCTTCGTTTGGGTATCTTATATAAACACTACCACCCATTTTACATCTGTGATGCTGCGAATTGCTGTGCTCTCATTTGTTCCTTCACACTTTCAACTTTATCTAATAAAAAAGTTCTATCCTCAGTTGTTAATTCTGTAACTTCTGCCCATCTCATTCCTAATACAGAAAAAATCTCCCAATTCTGCTCTTGTGTTGTTAATGTAGCATCTGTAGCCACTTTGTTAATTACTTCACTCATTTTCTTTCGTTTTTATTTATTTATTATTAATTTATATACCTAATTAGTAATTTAGCGTCCATCTCATAGTGAAAATCAGCTTCACCCATATCATTCACTGGTACCTCAAATCTAATGTTATGTTCTTCATCTTCAAACATAATAATTGTTTTATAATACGCAACACCTAACCTTATAAAATCTAAATACGCTTTAGGTTTTTGTTTGTATAACTCTTTTTTGACATCATTCTTTTCCATAATACTATGCCTTCACTACTTTAGCTGCTTGTTTAGCTAAATCTTCTTGAATCTTCTTTTCCTCTAATAAAGAACTTATAGTTTCTTTAATACCTAAATATGTATCAATATCATGTTGTCTTAAAACACCACTAAATGTTGTTACATCAGGTTTTAATATATTAACCTTATCTTTATCCATATCATAATGGACTTGCGCCAATAAATCTTTAATGATATAATCCTTTTGGGTATCACTTAATTGATCAAAAATAGGTTCGTTAACCTGAATGATAATATCATAGTTAGTCATAAACTTAACTATATCCTGCGCTTTACTAACTTTTCCGGGTGTATCTTTTAACCCTTCGTTAGATAAAATTTTAACCCTTAGAAAACTAGGTATTGAGCTGTCTCCAATGTGTGTGTTGAATAATCTCAATGTGTCTTCGTAAACTTCTTCAAATTTTGCCATACTTTTTTTATTTTATTTCTTCATAATTATAATCAACTTCTTTCAAGTTTTCAACCCTTTCTTTATATTCTTCTGATATTTTCTTCGGAACTTCTAACCAAGTCTCTATAATTAAATCACCTCTATGAGGTCCATTACTATATAAACCTTTACCAGGAACCCTTAAATTTTCACCTATATCTGTTCCTTCTTTAATATTGATTTTAATCTTCCCATCAATGGTAGCCACTTCCATAGATCCACCTAAAACTAATGTGTGATAAGGTATCTTTAATTTATGTAATAAGTCATCACCATTCCTAATAAACCTTTCGTGTGGTAACTCTACAATCTGTATTATTAAATCACCTGCTACACCATTTCTAACAAAATCACCATAACCCCTATTCACCATCATTTGTCCATCATGCACACCTTTAGGTACTCTTACATCAATAGTTTCTTCGGTTAGATTGGCACCTTTACCATTACAAGTACCACAATTTGTTTTTAATGTTTTACCATTACCACCACAACTAGGGCATTGTGTTTGTTGTTCCATCCTACCAAAAGGTGTATTAACCACTTGTGATACTACACCACTACCTTTACAACTTCCACAAGTTTGAGTTTCTCCTCCTTCTCCATTACAAGATTTACATTCCTTCATGTGTCTGTACTTAAACTTCTTATTAACACCTTCATGTATTTCTTCTAATGTTAAGTTTAAAGTAATTTTAAGATCCCTACCTTTTGGTTTTCTAACTTGATTTCTTCTTCCACCACCAAAAAACTGACTGAATATATCATCCATACCACCACCAAATGGATTTCCACCACCGAAAGGGTTACCATCAGCACTTCCATACTGATCATAATTACTTTTCTTCTCTGGGTCAGATAATACAGAGTAAGCTTCAGCAATTTCCTTAAACCTTTCTTCAGCTTCTTTATTATTAGGGTTTACGTCAGGGTGATATTTTTTAGAAAGTTTTCTATAGGCTTTCTTTATCTGCTTTTCGTCAGAACCTTTATCTACCCCTAATATGTTATAATAATCTTTTGACTCTTTCATTTACCCTTATCATTTAATAAACCCAAAATTATTTACTGACATTTCCACTAATGTATTCCAATACCCAAATGACCCATTCTTTATCTCCTCAAAATCAGCCCATTTAACAATGTGTGGTTCATCCGTTTCTATTTCCCCTTCATAGTCTTTAACGTAGTAACTATAAGACATATTACCCCCTCTATTCATTGACAATACTTGAAGTAGGTTAGTGGGTTTAACAATTAAACCTGTTTCCTCTTTAACCTCACGACATATTGACATTTCCAATGAATCGTCTTTGGTATCTACCCAACCACCAGGAAGACCAAAATCATTATGATCATCCTTTCTACTTACTGCAAGTACTTCATTCTTATCATTTAGAATAACCGCAGTTACTGAGTATTTAATACCTTCCATATATTTATCTCCTATTAAATTTATCTGCCAATTTATTAATAGATGCTCGCATTTGTTCCGGTGTGGAATCTTTATGTTTGTCTGGGTTTTCCTCTTCCTTAAACTTATACCAATCACCCATATCAATGTCCGATGATTTCATCTTTCTTTCTTGTTTTTTTATGATTGAGTATTCTATAAATAAAGTATTTCCTTCTTTCGCTGGTGATACATCGTATACATAGAAACCACCATCGTAATCACCACTATTCTCCTTAGATAATTTTTTGTGTTGTTTAGATAAAAACCCAATCAATGATATACCATCTTTTACAATCTGAGTTTTAGTTTCCCAATCTTCACCAAAAGGTGTGTCTACATATATTACTTTCATACTAACTATCTTTATTGTCTTCTTTAATTTTTATTAAATATTCTATGACTTTTTGAGTTTCTTTAATTCTACCCTTAAATTTTTCTTTCCTATCTTCATTCAAAGGGTGTCTTTCTTTATATCCATTAGGAATCCTTATCTTAACCATTTCTGTCTGTAAAATCCTACTACCCATATCTTCTACTAAGTCTTTCAGGTATTTCAACTCTTTATCTAAAACCCTATGTAGAATTTTAACATCTCTTTCATAATATTTAGTTTCCCTTCTTTTACTATAATTTATAGTCTTTTTTTCTAAATTAATGCTGATTTCTTTTTTAGATTGTAGTGTATATATCTCTTCCATAGATTAAAATATTTATTTATAAGTCAATTATAGTTATTTTTAATGTTAAAGAAAAGAGATGGAGTATAGGATTGTTATAGCAAGGAACAATAAAAAGAAAAAAACTTTACATACGGGTAATAATTTACACAATGCCAAAAGTAAGTTTTTCTCTTTAGTGGATAAGAATGTTGTCTTATTCCCTAAGTCTTACACATCAATTAAAAAAACTAAACCAGTGTTATATGAGATACTTCTATTAAAAGAAAGAGAAGAGGGTGATGCAGAATTTTATGGTAGGGATGAAATAGGTAGAACAACACCTATAACGACAAAAAGAAATAAATGGACTATCGTAGAAAAAAGACCTTACTACTATGAAGAAAAGTTTACCATATTTGGATACAGAAAAAGGTTTGAGACAAAAGATATCCTCAGAAAGATACTCTTACCCTCAATAAAGAGAGAAGGTGTTGTAAAACAAGTGAATTACATATTAAATAAAGTTATGATATGGTTTGATGGTGACTTTGATGTAATTCTTTGTAAATGTGAATCTGATGCCAGAAAATTACATAACGTATTAAGAGATTTTTGTGTTTCACAAAAAATAAATAATGTTTTATTTTCTGGTAATGTCCCTAAAAGAAATAGGGAAGAGATGTATAAGACTATTGTTGAAAAAACAGGGTGGTCTAGAAACAAAGTTTATCGCTCAGTAACTAGACCCTAAAATTTTATTCTACCCCTACCTGAAACATTTCTTCTAGCTTTGAAGTTAAATCATTTAACTTATCGATATCACTTCTATCTGTAAGGTATACTGGATTTATACACTCAATTTTTTCTTGCCCTTTTGTAGGTATGAAAAATAATCTAACATTGTCTCCATTATCATCGAAATACCTTTTTACGTTTTCACTATAAGCCTTTAGTAAATCTTGTTGAACGAAATTTGTTTCATCTAAATAGAATACTAATATAAGAGGCTCATCTGCTTTTATCTCTTGTCTGTAGTACTCCTCCAATGTCATATATTCCAAATCATACATTGATAGTTTATTGTTTTTCAATAAATCCATTTCAACGTTAGACCTTTCCACCTCTCCATTAGTGTCGAAACATTCTAAAGGTTTGTTATTTTCATCCATAAGATATGTGAGATATTTCCTTTCCCCATTCTCAATTCCATAATTTTTTGTTAAAACTTTCATATAATTTTATTTAATACTTAATTCTACCAAAAATAAATGGTAGTGTAAATAGTTATTCACTTAATACTGGTTCAGTTAATCTTTCTCCACTTTCTTTAACTCTAAATTGTGTTAAATGATTTGTACCACTATTACCTCTTTTACCAGTTACAAATTTAAGTAACCCACCATTGTAGAATTTATTTGGTGTATTGAATGTCTCTCCTTTAAAATGTAAGATACCTTTGGAATCTAATAGGACATCATAATCCACTCCTTTATAAGTCCTAATTAACATAGTATCCCCACCAAATCTATTAGCAGTATCAATAAGTCGTGTATCTGTCTCAGAAGGTTTTTCCACTGGTTTTAATTCTTCCATAGTAGTTATTTCACCACCATAAGCATCCATAAAACCAATGAATTCACCAGTTAATGTATCACCATCATCCGTAAACCACTCCCCTTCTGCTCTTCTACTATCTAAGATATTATGTAACATTTTTTCTACTCTACCCATATTATCTACTTTATAACACCTTACAATTCTATATCCAATAGGTCCTTTTGTCCTATTTAGTTGATATTCTCTACCAACAGGATTTTTAGATAACCCAATTTTCTTATCAGATATACTAATCTCTCTACCTAAAATGTCATAATACTCACCTAAATAAATGTATCCTTCCATAATCGCAATTTTTATTTTAAAGTTACAAAAAAAATTTCAAATAAAAAAGGGTGATTAACTTAATAATCACCCTTAATATTTTTGGTAGTCAGAATACTTGTCCCTATTTTTGTTTTGAAACTCGTAAGTTTAATGGGGAAAGTTACATAAAACCCCTTTTCCGTTTTTAGTAAATTTAAGATCGAAATTTGCTGAACTTATTCTTTTACTACCAATCTCTTTTAAACACTAATAACATTATACCTTTCAGTATCAATAGTTTTCATCATTATAGTCTCTGGTGTCATTTCATCACCACCCAATATTGATTTTAATATAGATGGAGATAGCCCCGATATTAGTGCTGTTCCCATCTTATCAAACTCAACTGGGAAGTTAGACATAGAAGCGTTTAGGTTCCAATATACAATTTGTGGTAATTTATAACCAGATTCCTCATACATTTTCTCCACCATCTGTTGTGATGTTGGTGTCCATTTACTTCCTTCTCTCCAACCATTACTCGTTGCTCTATCAAATTGCATATCACTCAATATCAAAAGCTTAGTCGGCATCATATCCTGTGGAATGTTATTTACCTTTGCTTGATTCAGTATAAGTGAATATACTTTTTCGATATTTGTTGACATTCCCCAATCCGCCCTTGATAGTTGTCTAAATCTCTCTTCCAAACTCCCATCTAGAATCTGTAATTGAGGGTCTTCTGAGAATGTAATGAAAGCATCTTTATAATTACCTTCATTTCTTTCTGAGATGTATAACCCCAATGAGATTGCAACATCCATACAAGTTAGGTTTGGATTTCCACCAACTTCTACACCCATAGAACCTGATACATCAACCACTGGTAAAACTCTTTCGCTAGAACCTTCCATCCAATTAGGTAATGATTTCCATTGCTCATTTGCAATGGTGTTATCACCACAAATACCTAATGTACTGGTAATATCATAAGGGTATACAGCACCTGCGTTGATTTTAGTTTCACCATTAACCAAAGCTTCTTTGTATTGATTATACCTTTCACCATCATTAGTTTGGAATGCTCTTTGATACCTAGCCGATGCTAAAGATGGTAATTTAGAATAATCTACATTACTATAATCCTTAGCACACATTGCAGTTTCAACTACATTTGTTAGGTTTACAATGGTTTTTCTATATACCTTCGGTGATACCTTTAGATAGTTTCTAATTGCGTTTGCAACTTTCCCCTTTCTCGGTAACCACTTAGATAATAAACCATCTTCATTTTGAATTGCGGCTTTAATCATCTCAAAAACCTCATCCTCTAAAGATGTCCCCACTAATACTAAAACATCATCCCATCTTCCAAACTCTGGAATTAGAGGTAAGTTTTTCTTAACAACATCAGTGTTGTTTTCAGCAAGGTATGTTAAAATGTCTTTGAAGATTTGTCTTTCTCCAGCACCTTCTCTCACATCCCTTACCCAAAATAATACCTTTGTTGCTACTAATGGGTTTTCATTGTAAGCCTTAGAAAATAGGTGTAATAAAGCTTTTTTGGATTTACCCCTCATCGCTCCGATTTGAAAGAATAGATTTACACACTCATTTAGTGTTGTCCCTAAAGCTCCCATTCCGTTAGATGTCTCAACCATATTCTCCATATTTTCTAATGTAGTCATAATTACTAATGTTTATCTGTTTTTAAAAATGTATCTCAATTATAAATAAGTTTATCCTTTATGTCAATAGGTTATTAAATTATTTTTTAACCAAACCATCTTCAATTAATTCGAATAAAGATTTTACTTTATCATACTCACAATATCTAACTGGTATTTCAGTCTCAAAAAACTCAACATACCATTCACCATCTACTATTTCATCACTTGCGTTGGTAATGAATGTTAATCCACTCGCATAATCTTTGATGTAGTAATAATATTCTGGTTGTCCATCAACCTTATCTATCGATAATTCTTTAGCAAACCCTAAGTCTAATAATTCTTTCTCTGTCATATCTTTTTGATTTATAAGTTAAAGTTAAGATAAAAGAATTAAAAAAACAAAATTATTTTATTTTAATTCCTGTGATTTTTCTAATATTTCTTTTTGTTTTGATGCGCATATATCTATTAACAACTTTAGATATTTGTTGTTTAGTTTCACGACTAAGATATACTTCCTTTGTTTTCATATTGTCTTATTAAATATTAAATGTTTTACAAAAATACACTTTTTTTTTTAAAAACCAAATAATTTTTAGTTATCAAACCAAAAAACTAATCTAAAATCAGATGGGTTATCCGTTAATTTTAAACATTCATCCAAAACATCTTTAAAGAAATATTTCAATCTTAATTCTGCCAATTCACCAACAGACATTTTTCTATAATCAGAATCTAATAATTCATCTAAGGTATAATAAGTTGCAGAATGTGCGTCAATACCCCATCTTTCATGTTCATCTTTAATTTCTTTAGATACATCATTAGGTAAACATCTAGGATAATCTATAGGATTAAATTCATTGCCCCTAACACCTGCTAAAACCCCAAATAATACATAATTCCTACCATCATAAGGTGTATCAGTATAAAGATTTGGCAACTTACCTTCAAACTCCGACTCTGACCAAGATACTTCAGTATCTTTTGGTGGTAGGTTTTCATTTAAATAATTAAAGACATATTTCTCTAATTTTTCCTGTATGTTTTTTGGATTAGAATTTTTATCGTAAGAATCATCAATATACTTATTTAGGATATTTTCTGCAAGTTTTGTGTCACAACCAATTTCATTTTCTATATGTTTAGTTATGGAATAAATACTATAATCAGATAAAAATTCATTACCTACTTTCTCCCATTTTTTATCTTCTCTGTTATATTTCTCAGCAAACATATGTATATCACACCCCATATCGTAAATATTTTAGTAATTAAACTTTCTATATTTACAAATCTAAGAAATTTTCTACATATTCGGAAATAAAATCTGAATTTTCTTGAATTATCTGTGATCCATCAACAATAACTTTAGGCTCACTACCATCACAAGTGTTATAATCTTTTGATATTTCTTTTTCACCACTATAAGGTATCTCTTCAAAATCACTATCACCAGTTAATTTATATATTGGTTTATCTGACTTTAACCTATATCTTATAGCCAATCTTCTATGATCTAAACAATTATTATAACCTTTGTTCGATAAATAAAATTCAATATTCTCTATCGGTATGAAAATATATTCATCTAAGAAAATACCTTTAGTACCTTTAACTAATTTTTTTAATATATCCTCACCAGTAGTTTTACCACTACCACCTAACCAATTATATAGTTTATCTATTACGTTACTATATTTTTGTTTCAATACTTTATCCGTTCTAATATTAGAATTTGTAGACTTAACTGGTGATGCCAAAGGCTCAGAATAATAACTATCTTGACCCTCTGAATGTTTATTTTTCTTAACTTCTATCTTATCACCACTATTAATAAGGGTTTTATCACCTAACATAAAATCTCTATCCGATATGATATCATATTTTTCGATATTATCTACAATACTAACATATTTTTCAATATTATTTTTTATATAATTAAAAATTTCTTCTTCTGTAGATTCAGAATTAATCATTCTACTTAATTTGCCACCTTTTAGGTCATGAATTCTACCCTCACCCTTCTTAACGATTGGTTTTGAAAATCCTCTTTTTAAAAAACTATCCTCATATTCTGAAAATGAAGAAACTTTTTTACTTAATAAAGGTAAAATATCTACACCACCTTTATCTTTAACTTTATCGATGATAGTCCATAAATCATTTCTAAGTTTGGGTATTAACTCTTCATTCATAGTAAGTTTTTCGATATAATCATTTAGATTTGAAAGTAGTTTTGTTAATTTAACTGATTCATCGTTATTTACGTATTTATCTACAATTGTCACTATAGATGATATTAAACTACCATAATTACCAATTTTTTTATCTCTTTCTAACCCTAAAGATGGTTTACCTACATTCTTATACAAATCTAAAATGTATAATTTTTGAATTAATTTAAATATCTCTTCCCAGATATTATTTAAACTACTTAAATTAAGTTTAGGGTTATCTTTATCATATACATATGTATTTTTTTGTCTTATATATGAGGATTTGAATTGATTAATGTATTCACCAATTTCATATTCACTTACTAAATCGTCAAAACTTTTTTTTTCTATGGTTTCTATATCCCTTTTAAGTTTAGACATAGTTTCTTCGTCACCGATTTCATTAATTAACTTACCAGTATCAAAAAATGATTCAACCATATCACCACCTTTGTCTTCAATTAAAGTGTTTGTAATATCTTCTTTTGTGTTTTTATTATAAATTTTAATACCATTACCAATTCCAATCCAATCAACTTTGTACTTTTCTAAATCACCCCAATATGGTCCTGATTTTTTAACTTGTACAACTTTTAAACCATGTTTTGGGTGTTTAACTATTATATCTGCACCGAATATCATATCTATGAAATCACCATTACCACCTCTATATTCTATTGTGAATCCGTTTTCAGTTAAAAACCCTTCAATAACATCTTCAGATTCTTCACCTGCAGCCGATCTTATCTTTGTATTTTTAGTATATTCTAGATAATCATTTGCACTTTTAAAGTGCCGATCTAATAAATTAGATATCTCTCTCCTTCTATTAAATAAATGTGTCTTTATATCTTTGTTTGAAGATATTTCATCTATTTCACCCGTCTTAATAAATAAATCAACTAATAAATCTGTGATATCACCCCAGTTAGTATTTAACTTATTAATGAAATGCCATTCACCATCGGTGAATACTAATTTTTTATCTTTAAGTGAATCATAAACATCTATGATTTCTTGCCTATCGTAGTTACCTGTACTATATAACAATTTTAGAGCTTTACCATAATTACCCATTTCTTCTTTAGGTATATTGGTTTTAAGTGGTGATAACTTTTGCTCTACGATTTTTCTTAAACCTAACCCATTATTAACGTCTTCAACCCACTTACCACTAACTCTTTTCCAAGGACTTTTATATAACCAAGGACCCAAAGAATTAATTCTTTCTGCCAATTTTTTGGCTTTAGGGTTATTATTAAATCTATCACTTACATAACTTTTCATATATATAAATACTATATTATCTCAAAAAGAAATGTTATACCACCTAGGTTCAATTCTATTTTTTTGTTGTGTCTAAACTTTGATAGGGAATTGTTAGTTTTGTAGAATAATTCTTTGTCTAACTCTTTGTGTGTGTCTTTATCTAACTTATAAGTAATTACTAAGTTATCTTTTGGGATACTTTCGTTTTCTAATACTTCTCTTGCTACTTCTAAAACTTTGTCTATAGTCATATTAAAATGTTTCCATTATGGTGTTTAAGATTCTTCTAAATAATCCCACCTTCTTTTTCTTTATTACACCAGCGTTTTCTTTAATCTCTTTTCCAAGACCAGATTTAATCTCAGAGATAAACTTTTTCTTATTCAATTCTGTTTTGAGCTTGTCCGACTCAATTAATCTTTCTTCTCTTTCAAACTCTCTCATGTTTCAATGATAATTAGAAAATCCTTAGTAGTGTAGCCTTTAAAGTAGGAAATAGAGGTGATGGTAATGATTCCATATCGAACCAACCCCAATCAGTGTTTTCACCTGGAGCACCACTTAAATCACATTCAAACTCTTCACTACAATACCCTAAAAAGAAATAAAATTCACCACCCATATCTTCTTGTTTCTCAAAAAACCTATAAGATATGTCGTTTGATTTTATTGCCGTTTCTTCATCTAACTCTCTAATTGCTGCCACTAATGGTTTTTCTATATCTCCGTTTGGTAATTCATCCATTGCACCTGATACGATTGACCATCTACCAGCATTTGAACCTAAATCACCTCTCTTAACCAATAAAAACCTACCAGTGTCATTACACATTAAAAGTGTTCCAGCCGCTTTGTTTGTTGCATTTGTCATATTATTATTGTTTTATAGTATATCGCTTATTAGTCTATATAATTTTTTCTTCATACCTAACCCTCTAATCTGAAACCTTTTCTTTAAATCTTTCAGAAATCTATCATTAGAATAAGTTAAAGACTTCTCATTAACCTCCAAAGATTCTCCGTTTTGAGTTGCATAGAAACATAATTTAATATTATTAAATCTTTCTTTTTCTTCTTCACTCAACCCATTGATTTCTTCTAATGATTCTTCTATATTGAAGTTTAGCATACCCTCAACAAAATCCCAAATAAATAAACTCTGCAATTCTTCCATAAACTCATCATAATTTTTTATATCTCTCATTTGCAACATTTTAGCGGCTTGATGGATAAATGCATTTATTTCAAAACTTTGTTGTGTGTAAATTAGGTAAGCAATTCTATCAACAATATTACCATTTATATTACCTTCACTAAACATAAACATACAATCCTTTTTCTCTGCAGGATCTTTAAGTCCTCTGTTATACCATTCATATACATGTAATAGTTCGTGTGTAAACATTTGTAATAGATAGTCGTGTATTGGTGCATAATCGTGCTCCAAATCAACACTTTCAGGTATATCAATATCTAAGTTAAACTCAACATCTTCAATAACTTCACCATTAGATGTAACATCATCTGTTTCTATGTGCGAATGTTTAGGTGAATAAGATGCATCAGCACCTCCTTCAGTTCCTTCAATCACATTTGCCGAAACATTTATAATAACATTTTTAATAGGAAGTTTCTTAAAAAAATCTTTATCACCAAATTTTAATGATAACTTATTCATTAAAAGTGTATCCTCACCCTCAATTCTAAATAGATACCTCATTACTTCTGAAACTATTATATGTGCCCAATCATCGGCAACTTTAGAAAAACCTCTCTGTTCAACTAATAATTTACTATATTGACTTTCATTGACTATTAATTTCATTCTACTTACCTTTATTAATAAATATCAATAATAATATTAAAGAAAAAAAAATTAAATGGAATTATTACTTATTATCTTAGTTAGTTATGGAATATCTAACGTTATTGTTTTTGGATCCATCTTTGAAAGTTTCAGAGAGTTGATGGATGACGTATCACCAAACTTTTTTGGTAAATTGTTTTCTTGTATGATGTGTACCCCTTGGTGGGTTGGGTTTTTCCTTTCATTAGGTGCTCAACTTAGTGGTTATACACAATTTTCACCATTTTATAATTATGGTTTAGAGAATATCTATTTATCAATATTCTTAGATGCTTGTTTACTTTCAGGAACAACATGGTTAATCCACAATGTACAGGAGTATTTTGAAGGGTAAAAAAAATAACCCACTTAATTGTGGGTTTTTTTACTCATAAAAAAAAGAGGAAATCTTAAACTTCCTCTTTCTCAATTACTTCTTCCTCAATTTCTTTTGGGATTATGGGTGGTAATTCCACACCATTATGATTTTTAACTTCATCAGTTAGAGTAGTTTCTTCTAAATTATCTACTTTAATAGGTATGTTTAACTCTTCTAACTTAGGAATTATATCTACCTCTTCAAATTTAAACTTTAATCTCTCTAACTCAGTCAATGGTTTACTATCAAATAAAACTTTAAGTTCTTCTACCTTTGCTTTTAGTAAAACCAATTTGTTTTCCCTTTCTATATTGTTACCAATGATATCTTCTATATGATCTAACAATAAGTCAAAATCACTAGACTCTTGATCCATTGGGAAAAACATAAAGTAATTCTTACTAGACTTACTTGGTTTATAAGTTACTATACTATTCTCATAAACATCCCAACCATCTTTGAAGACAACATCTACAACAGCCATATCTTTTACAAATCTTACCCCTCTAACATATGGTCGTAAATTGTTTAATCTTTCTTTAATCATCATTCTAAAACTTTTTTACTTAGATGGTTATTTTTTCAATAAAACTCATTAAGATATATGCAATAGACATACCTAAAAATAGTAGTGACTTCTTCTCCATTACAAATCTTTCTTTACTTATAATGCTCCGAACTAAGAAAAATGCGTGTCTTATTACGTTTAAAATACTTAAACAAAATAAAAACATTAATACCTTGTTGAATATGTCTATTACCATTATACCTTATTATTTTATTATGCTACAGCTTCTGCTTTCTTCTTTTCAGAAACATCAACTCTAATTTCTTGAGCTAGGTTTTTAACTTCTTGTAAACCTTTTCTCAATCTCGTTCCAGCGGCTTTGTTACCTTTCACATAAAACTTTTCAGCTTCTGATTCAATTTCAACTAGTTTCGCTTTTAAATCTTCAAATTTTTCCATTTTAAAAAATTAATTATTTGTTATTATTATCTACATTCTCCTCTGTTACTAAACTAGAAAGAGTTTGTATTCTGTTATTAATATCTGCAATACTCCCTAATAAGTCAATAGAGGAATTAATTCTTTCCTCAACAGATAATTCTTTTTTATAGTAAACTTCAGATAATGATACTTCAGCAACATCTCTTCTATTTACTAATTCCGATAAAATTATTTCGTAAAATTTTTTTGTCATAACACAACTATAAAACCTTTTTTCTTTAAAATAAATACTATAAAACTCTTTTTTTAATCTATTTCCCTAAACTTCTATCGAATAATTTATAAATTTCAGTGGTAATATCTATATCTGATCTACTTTTAATTCTTCTATAATTTAAAAATAAATTGTTTAATATATCTAACTTATCTTTGTAAAATTCTTCCATTTCTTCCTTATAGAATAAATCATCATAGAAATTAAATAAGTAAGATTTCAGTTCATTGTCTTTTTTAAATGGTATACCTTCTTCATTAAAATTTTCAAGTGTTTTGTTATAACACCATAAAAAATGTTTTTTATTATCTACGTCTGATACCATAACATCTTTTCCTAAATATGTGTCAATAATAACCATATTTAATGTAGCAATAAAATCCCTATACAACTCACATCTGTCGTATTTTATGTTGTTTGCTTGATATAACAACATCATTTCATCCTTTGTTAGTGGCGTTCCGATATAGCGTAAAAATTGTATAGTATTCATTCTATCCATATACATAAATATATGAATTATTATTATAAATTAAAGTAATAGTAACATATCAATTAATTCTTTTTGAGGGAATAAATCTGTCTTGTCTTTTCTAGTATTTGTGTGACTCCACATACCTTTAATTCTCCCATAATATGCATCTTCATTAAATTCAAATGCTTTCACTCCCTTTTCTTTTATTTCACTTATTAACCCTAATTTAATATCAATCCCATCTCTTTTGGCAATAAATAATATCCATTGTTTCAAAGATTCTATTTGTTTATCAGAATATTTATGCCAATACTGATGCCCTCTAAATTTGAATCCTAAATCACATACATACTCTGGTTTAACCTCAGTATTTACATAGGTGTAGAACTTATCACCCTTCTTTGTTAATTGCCCAAAGTTACATATTTCAATACCAACTGAATGGGTGTGCATATGTTGAGATCCATTCTTACCTAAATGCCAACCATAACCACCTTCAGGAAAAGCTTGTAACACTCTACCATCATATTCATCGTCATTACCTTTAACTGATTGTCCACCTAATACAAATTCGGTTGCAATTGTTCCTCTAGTATCTCTACCCCATTGATCAATACACTTATATGGGTTATGCCAACCTGCAGTGTGGTGTAAAAAAATATATTCTTTATTTGTTGGACCTTGTTTATACTCTCCTTTTGGTAAGTAATACTTTTCTATTGTTAATCCATTTGGTGTTGTGTAAAATAATTCGGAATTATCTGTTGTGGATTCTTCTAATAATGATAAAGTTTTTTCACCAACAATACCATCAACAACTAAACCATTATCTTTTTGGAATTGTCTTACTGCTTCGTCAGTTTTATTACCAAAATCACCATCAGCAGTTACCCCTAATAGTGTTTGTAGTTTTTTAACTTCTTCCCCTTTATCTCCTTTTTTAAGTATCATAACTTCTTTTATTATTTCTTCTTTCTTTTTTACTTCCTCTACTACTGGTGGATTATTTTTTTCCGCTTCTTTTAGTAGATTCAGTAAAAATTGAATCACCTTCTTCAACATAATCTTTATAACTTAATAATATTGGTGCCGCTTTATGTATAATTCTTTGTTGTATCATTACCCACCTATCACAATACCTCTTAATTTCATCTTCACTATAGTTTTTTAGTTTCGGTAAGGCACTTGAACTTAGATACCCTGTAACCACAATGTCATAATTACTATTTTTTTTAACATTTTCTTGCCAATCATTAAAAGATTCTTCACTAAACGCAACAAAATCATAACCCATACGTTGTTCACCACTTATTGTGTTATAAGGTATGATATTACAACTAACCGAACCACCAAAATTAACATCGCTACCAACAAAAGTACGACCATCACTATCAGTATACGTACCATTGACTGGCATACTAACATATACTGATGGACTCATACCTTCGTCAACCATTACATTTACACTTTCCCAAAATTCAACCAAACCAGTAATACCATCATTATTATAGATTGTTTTACCCACATAGTTTTTCTCAATATATTCCAATAAAACCCTACGAGTCATTTTTTCATTCTCTTTAGAAAAGACATCATATTCTTTAACAATATCAATACCTTGATCACTAAATAAAAAATCTTTATATTTTAAGTAGGTATAATATAACGACATACCAACATGTAATGGCATACCATACTCTTTAGATATTCCATACACCTCTTCACTAGATGATACATTCTCATCATTATATTTTTTCATCACAACCTTTTCAACCTTACGGATTTTAAGATCATCAATCATAGCTTCAGATAATACATTATTAAACTTCATATTGTTTTTCTTTATAAATACCTGTTAGGCATAAAAAAACCCCCATATTTCTATAGAGGTTTTTTATTTTAGTTATGTTATAGTTATTTATTACCTTTTAATACATCCATCATTTTTTTGAATTGGATAGATTCATTGATGTAAGTGTTTGTCTTACCTACAACATCAGATTTTTTGTAGTTATATAACTTTTTCATGTTCTCTTTATCTTCGTTAATTCTTTCTTTGTTTTGGTATTGTAAAACTACACCTTCACCTAAAGTGTTATCACCTTCCCATCTAACTTTGTAAGTTTCATTACCATCAGTCATTAAGAATGTGTTACCATCTACTTTATAATCTTCTTTAATTAAAGACATCATATGTGTTTCATCTTTAAATGATTGTTTAAAATTTAATCTTTTCATAGTTTTACTTTCTTTAATTTCTTCAGCATGTATTGCTCTTACTGGTGGTGTTGGTTGATATTCCTTTCTATGTTTTTTGTATTTTTCAGAGTTTTCTTTATTCTCATCATATACATTGTCTTTTTCACCTTCACCAAATCCATCATGTGTTCCAAATTCTTTATCGTATTCAGATGTATCGTTTAATTTATCAATTCTTTCCATAAATGATTTAAACACCTCAGTGTCTTCATTATCATAATCAATAGAGTTCATACCACCCGCATCTCTAGCAATAGTATATTCCTCTTCAAAGTCATCTCTAGTGTATTTTGGTGGAGTCTCTAATGCGTCTTCTTCACCATTATCAAAATCATATAAATCTTTTAATTTAGTATAAGCTTCCATACCTTCTTTATTAAACTTACCAGATTCTTTTTGTACTTTTTCAGTATCTACTAAACCTTTAGCTTTAGATTCTTCACTAACCATAGTGACTTTTATATTTTTTCCTAGAATTGATCTTTTCATTTTTCTTTTTTTTATAAATATCTCTTAATTAAAGAATCGACATATTTTTTTGATTTTCCTGTCTTTTCACTTATAGTTTCTATTAATTCTTCTTTATCATCTAACATAGATGACCTCTCTTTTGGTAGAATGCTTAAACCTTTTTTATTTAACATTTTTTCCACTAATATAGGTAATGCTGTAGAAATTGCACCCATTGTCACCACACCAAATATTTTAAGGATATCTCCAGATTGCTCTTTAACAAACTTTAACTCCTTTTCTGTAACATCTTCGTTAACTAGAACTTTTTTGATGATTTTTGCAGCCATTGTGGTTTCTTTACCTTCTCTTTTAGCTGTCTCAACAAATTTTTTCCAACCTTCTTTTATATCATTTCTACTCGGTAATTTCATTTTATTTTCTCCTTCTGGTATTGTTTTGCTTAATTCAATTGCGTCTGGACCTTGACTACAATATGGAAACTTTTTACATTTGTCTTTTACTTTCACAAATGTACTACCCTCATTATTACCAAACTTATATGTGTTTTTATAATCTTTTCCTTTTCTAACTCTTACTTTTCCTTTTTTACCTTTTTTAGGTTTAGTTAACATAAATTCACTATTACCCCATCCCGGTGTATCGTAAGTTGGTATTGCTTCCATACCTAAAGCTTCATCTATTATCTCTTGTTTGGTGGTGACATTAGATTCTTTTAATTGTTTCTTTTTAAAAGACATTATCTTACCAATAGGTTTTGTCATACCCCCAGCACCTGCTACTGGAACATCAGTTTTATAAATTGTTCTCTTAATAGGTTTACCACTCATAGGTCCAACAAATGCACCACTACTAGCACCACCAGTTGCTTCATCTAATTCCTCTTCATCACCTTCTAAGTCTTCACTTAATACACCATCTAATTGTGATTGTAATGAATCTACCAAAGTATCTATTTGTTTTAACTTACTATAATTTCTTTCGAATTGGTTTAGAATATTTTGAGCAACTTCTTTTTGTCCTAAGTTATCTATACTCTTAATCGTGTCAATAACTTTTTGTAAATCATGAACCATCTTCAATCTATCCTCTTCTTTGTTTTTGTAGAATGATTCCATTAGTTTAGCACCTTCTTCTAATTCTTTTTCCATATCTTCTAAAGCATCGTAATAAAATGGATGTTCCATTTCATGATCTTTAGCGATTTCTATTGCAACATTAGGGTTATCAGTATGTTCCATCTCTATCTTAGTCCCTTTTTCAATTTGTGCAACAATATCTTTAATATTAACATTATGTTTTTTAGCAATATCTTTTACAGATTTATCATCTGCCAAACCACCTTCAATTTCCTCTTGTTCAAACTTAATATTTTTTAAAGCGTCGACACCACTAGTTGCTGCAGCAAGTTTAAATTCACCTGTAATATCTTCTTTAAGAATATCCGATTTTTTAAATTTTAACCTTTTTCCCATAATCTATTTAATTGCTGCTTTCCACATAGCACGTCTCATCCACAATTCTCTATATAATTGCTCTAAGACATCCTTACTTATTTTAACAACCTCTTTTTCAAAAGGCTTTCCTTTAAGTTCTTTAGATACGATACCTTTAACTTTTCTTTCCAAATCATTGCCAAAAGCATCTTTGATTTCTTTACGAATCATAACACCAATTTTATTTTCATCGGTTTTATTTAAAGCTTCTTTAATAATTCTTTTAATATCTTTATCTTTCATACTTATAAATATCTATAAATTAATAAAAATTATTTTCTACCTTCCCATTGAAATAGATTATAAGAAATACCAACACCAAAGGTTAATCCAGTACCCGCAGTAAATTTACCAGGGTCGATGTAAATACCATAACCACCATATACTCCGACACCCCATCTCTTAGGTGGAAAAAACTTTTTAATTACTTTTGATTCTCTAGGATCGAATAATGCCCCATCTATTTTAACAGCTTTAAAATTAGGGTATTTAGATTTTATGAATATCTCAACTTTATCATCATCATTCTCAGTTAAACCTGTTGTGAATGCCAAACCAATCTCATCATTTAATAAAACGAAATCTTTTGTCTTAGTATTTAGATTTGTATCTACTGATATGGTATATTCCCCACCAATTTTTCTATAATTACCTTCACTATATAGTGAATCTATATCCCACTTAAATGGTGTGTATTTTATTGTACTATCTGCATTATATACAACGCCATTAGTGTCTAATTCGGGTTCAATGTATGTTATCTCATGCACAATTTCAGTGACTACTTTAGTTACAACAATAGGGTTGTCTTTAATATCTTTAATTTCTTTAAGTAAGTCACCATTATATCCTTCTAATTCAGATTTTTCTAAAATAAGTGCCATTTTCTCACTTACTAATTCACCATTTTTTGTTTGGTATGTCCTGACACTATCCCTTAATGATGATATGTTTTGTTCATACTTTAATTTATCTAAACTATCACCACCACAAGATCTAAACATAAAAACTAAAACAACAACTAACACAATAAACAGAACATTCCTTTGTCCTTTAGGTGTTTTTAAGTATTCAGATATTTGATGTAGTATCCACATAATCATTAATTTTATACAAATGGTTCTTCATCTGGTAAATCATCACCAAGTTCAAAACCACCTAACTCATCTTTAGCAGTTTCTCCATCATCCTCCGTATTCTCTTCATCTCTGACTTTATTGTTATACTCTTCAGCAATTCTTGTTGCCCAATCATCAGACCATGCTTTATAATAACCAACCAATTTCTTAATAACCTCTAAAGTGTCATCATCTAATTGAAGTAATTCATTAGTGATATAAACACCCCTACTATCATCTAAAGAGTAATTCCACTCAATCCTATTATCTGTGAACTCACCACCCCACTCAACATTTTGTGATGTAGGGTATAACTTAAAATTATTAAACTTAACTCTGTTATGAACAGTTTGTCTAAATTTATCCTCTTCTTCTTTTAATTCAGCATCATCTAAATCTCTATCTTCACCAGTATCTTCATCAACCTCATCCTCAACAGGTGCCGTTTCAAAATCATCAGGCATCATTTCATCAGTAGGTTCAAGTGTTTCCTCCTGCTCTTTTATTAATTTAGATTCATCTGTATTCTTACCTTCTCTAATTAAGTTTAGAATTCTTCTAGTGTGATCTTCGTTCATATTTCTCATTTCTCTAATTTATTTTTAATTTTTTTACAATCCCAAGCTGGTGTTAAGTCAGTCTTTTCTTTAAAGTAATTACTCCTATAAGACACACCATCAAATGATTGCATATTATCTATCTGAGTATTATGACTTATCGCCCTTTTTGGTATGTCATACTCTTTACATAAATACTCCACAAGTTCTAAAGTGGCTTTATATTGTTTAGGTGTATAAGGATCCCAATAACTTTGCCCTCTCCATCTCTTTTCAAAAACCTTAACTCTTCTCTTATACGGGTTACCTACCCAGTCATAATATTTGTCTCTTAATATATCTTTAATTAACCAACCCTGATTTTCTAAACTTATACTTATAGATTTTTTATCTACTGATTTATCACTAACAAAATCAGAATAATAAATTGGGTTAAAGTGCTGGTATATGTTACCTTTCCTATCTATAGTAAATGTAGAAGTTTTTTTATAGTTACCCAATATTCTATTCTTCCAACCATAAACATGTTTCATACCACTATTATTAGTGTTACCAATAATAATTTTTGTCTTAGTAAACTCTGTTTTATAGTAGTTACCTTCACCTAATTCATATGTATTTTCATCAATAAACATTACCTAATTCTATCAATACCCATTTTTCTTTTAGGTGCTTTGTTATTTATCGTAACATCTTGTTTTGTTGTAGGTGAATCATCTTCTTTTTCTTCTTCAATGTCTTCAACTATAGATTCATCTTCTAACACCTCAATTAATTCTTCAATGGTATCAACACTCTCTTCTTCCATTAAATCTTCAACCATTTCATTCATTACCATATCTAAAGCATGATCTTCATCCCATTCATCTGTATCGTCTTCTTTTTCTTGAGGTTCATCTATATTATCCATAGAATCAACACCTTCTAAAAACTCTTCACCAATACCACTACTTAAAGGATTCTCATTGAGATCTTCATCATCAAATTCATAATCTATTCCAAATGATTCAACAATATTTTTCGCCTTTTGAGATTTTTCTTCTATAGTTTCTTCTGTTGGTACATCCCCAACTTCAACTACTTTTTTTTTAATCTCTTCGTTCTGTCTTTTTTTTTCTTCTGTAACTATTACTTCTTTCATTTCAGGTGTTAAACCTTCGTTTGGATCGTCCTGTGTATTTTTTTCATAAGTAACAAAGAAGTGTAAAGATGTTAATGAAATAAGTGGTAATAAACCACCCTCTAAGAATGCTAACCATCTCTTCATACCAACGATATCAGTTGTTTCAGTACCCATTAATTCCCATATAGGTGCTGTCAACTCAATCCATGCTTGAAATAAGTCTCCTGATTCATCTATTTGGTAATAAGAATAGAATATGTTACCTATCATCTGTATGAATGTAACCAATCCAAACATAAACCACACACCACCTCTAATCTTATTTGTTGCAGCAACCAAAGCAGTCATTGCACCTACCTCAATAGCTATTGATAGATATACCGCCCAGTTAATTGGGTTTGCCATATCATACCAAGTAACAACGTGTGAAATAGAAATACCAGCAACCAATAATATTGGTATTAGGAACATCGCCCTATTAGGGTTATTTATTATCCAATCCCAAATCTTTTTCATAACTAGTCTTGTAGTGATTTAACACTATCTTTAATCATTTTATGTAATCCCATTAATTGTGGTCCTCTATCAACTCTAGAAATAGTGTCGTCTAAACTTAAATAAATGGATAATTTTTCTTTCCTTAAAATCTCAGGAAAACTATCAATCTTACTTTCGTAAGAATCAACTTTACTTTGTAATTCTACATTTGTTCTTTCTAACTTTTTAATGTTACTCGTTTTACTACAAGATTTAAAAAAGAAAACTATTAACAAAGCAGCTAAAATATAGGCTTTGTATTTCTTAATTAACTCAATAAATTTTTTCATAATAATGTTTTTATATAAATACTCGTAATAATGATAATGTATAGATATAAAAAAGTATATAAAAAAAGGGGGTAAAAACCCCCCCCCCCTTCATTATTAACAACTATAAAAACTGATTACATTAAGTAATCAAAAACACCATCCGTATTATTCCTAATTTTTCTGATTGCAGATTCTTTAATCTGTCTTATCCTTTCTTTTGTTAATCCGTATTCCATACCGATTTGTGATAAAGTTAAAGGGTGTCCATTGATACCGAAATAACAATAAATGATATCCTTTTCTCTATCAGACAATCCTTTCATTGCTTTGTGTAATTGTCTTTTAATATTTTCTTCTTCTGAAATGATTTCATCTGGATTACCGAATATATCATCAGATAATAAGTCACCTAATACATCACCATCTTCATTGATTGGTGAAGATAATGAATTACAATAAGGTACTTCTACATACTCAACATCATTATCTGTTGCTGATCTCTCATTGTTTTTTTCAAATACCTCTGACTCTTTTCTAAGTTTAGATAACTTATTAATCATATTGGCTGGTAGTCTAACTGTTCTAGAATTTTCATTAAGACAATGTTTAATTGCTTGTTTAATCCACCACACTGCGTATGAAATAAATCTAAACCCTTTTGTGTGATCGAATTTTTGTGCTGCAGTTATTAAACCATAATTACCTTCAGAGATTAAATCAGCTAAGGATACACCTTGATTCTGATAGTCTTTAGCAATTTTAATTACAAACCTTAAATTAGCATTAACCAATTCATTAAGTGCTTTTTCATCACCCTTTTCAATCCTTTTAGCTAATTCTATTTCTTCTTCAATTGAAATTGTTTCACTCTTTCTAACATCCTTAAAATAAATGGACAAACTGTCCTCTTTTGTGTTGATAAATCTGTTGCTCATATAAATATTTTTTTACTAAATTACAAAACTTTTTTCAAATACCCAATTAAATATTACTTATTTTTTTGAGTAATTGTCTAAAAAAACTTTTTCTTTCTCACTTAAATTTTCAAAACCTACTCGACTAATTTTATCTAATACTTCATCCAACTCTGGCTCTTTTTCTTCCTCTTTTTTAAGATTATTCTTCATAAAGTCCATAATTGTCATATAATCATCTTCAATTTCTTCACCTTGTATATCATTAAATAAGTCTATATCTTTTAATTGGGATAAAGTATCTTCTATGTTTTGGTAGAATGCTGTATTCTCTATAGGTCCACCAAATAACGTTTCTTGAAACTTATCATCTCTAATATTAGCTGAAAAGAATCCTGGTGTCATCTCAAACACAATATAGGATTTTTCATTTTCATTAAGGAATTTCTCAATTTCCGATATATTCCAAGAAGACATAAAAGTTACAATAACCAAACCAGTACCACTAACAAATGAGACATCATTTTCTGATATTTCACTTAATAACTTAGTTAAGTCTTTAATGTTACCTAACCCTACTAAACAATACGCTCTTACATTTAAATTCATAACACTCTTTTTTATAAATATAGATTAAACAATAATGATACCCAAAGGTAATCAATTTAATTTTAATGACGAAATGTCATCTTTCTTTACCACAGTAATAATTTTGTCTGCCCAATCCTGTGCAATCGGGTTATGTGTGATAAATAAAATAATGTCATACATATCTTTAATCTTATCAAAGAATAGTTTTACATTATCTAAATTTACATCAGCTACTTTACCTAAAACTTCATCAAATACTATTACATTTGGTTTTGGTAAGGTTGATATTCTTCCTAACACACAACGAAGGGCTAAAGATGAAAGTGTCGCTTCTAAACCAGACCCACTTTTTAATTTCTTAGACACCCCATTCTTTATAATTAAAAACTCAACTTCGTTTTTATCATTCATATTAAGTTCTAATTCAAAATCACAAATATCATCTAATAATCTTTGTAATTCATAATTAATAATAGGTATAACTGATGTTAAAACTAACTTAGAAATACCATTCTTACCAATCATTTTATGGTAAACTTCGAATATTTTAAGTACATCTGTCTCTTTTTTGATTGACTTAATTAATTCTTTGTTTTGTTCAATAACACCTTCACTATTTTTGATTTCATTCTCTAAATCAGTGATTCTTTTATTGATTTCGTCTCTTTCTAAGTTAAGGTTAGTTAATAGTTGGTTGTATCCTAATATTTTACTCTCAACATTTCTATTAGATTCGATAGATTCAATATTCTTATTGTAAACTTTCAGAATACCTTTCTTTTCTTTTATGTCCACTCTTAAACTTTCCATTTCTATCTCTAATCTATCTCTAACTAAACCTAATTTATCTTTTTTATCAGATTTTTCCTTCGTCTCTACTAATATAGTAATTTTTTCTGTTATCTCAGCTAAATTTTTGGTTTCTTTTTCTAAATCATCCTCTTTTTCACCAATTTCACTTTCTAATTGTTTAATTTGTTCAGTATGATCTACATCTTTCAATGGTTGTTTACATAAAGAGCAAATTTCACCTTCTTTCATCTCTTTAACCAATTTCTCTTTTGACTTTATGTCTTTTTCAATACCACCAATAGAAATCTTTAACTCATTCTTTTCTTCCACCAAATCATTATATACATCTTCATCGAAATCTACCTCACCTATATCATTTATTAACTTTAGGGTATCTTCTAAGTCTTTCTTTTTACTTAAACCATCGCTGGTTAGTGTCTCTATTTCATTTTCTAAGGTTTGTGGATTAACATCCTCAACTTCTTCATCAATATCAACCTTCTGTGATAATAATTTATCCTTTTTGTTTGTTGCAGATTCTATTTCATCTTCTTTATTAATAAGCGATACCTTATTAGTTTCTATACTTTCTTTGTTAGTAACTATTGATTCTTCATGTTCAGTAATATCATCATTTAAATCTTTTAAGTTATAAATGTTAGATTTCATTGATGATTTATAATCAGCCATCATCTTTTTATTGATTGCTTCTTTCTTTTCTATAACTTCTAAACCAATAAACTTAGTAAGTAGTCTTCCTCTCTCTGTTGGTTTAGTCCCTATTAAACTTTCTAAGTTACCAGCAGTTGCAACTATTGTTGTCATAAAATCATCATAACTACCAATAGTTTCTGTAATCAATTTATCAGTTTCTCGTCTTTGTTCACCTTCTAAATTTTCCTTATTACCATCTGCAAGTAATTTATAAAAATCTAAACTATTAGAAGCACTATAACCACCCGCCTTCTTAGCCTTTCTTTTAATTGTTCTTTCTATTATATAATCTTCACCATCAATAGTTATTAAACCACCAACAACTACTTCATTCTTATCTCTGAACTGATTAAAGTTTTCCAATGCAACATCTGTCTTTGTTGTCTTACCGAAAAATAAGAATAACAAAGCGTCAATACTGAAAATTGTTTTACCACCCTGATTTGCTGGCTCAGATTTAACAACATTTAAACCTTTTAATTTAGAATAATCTAAGTCATTGTTATCACCATAAGATAAGAAATTATCAATCCATAACTTTTTTAATTCCCATCTTCTGTATCTATAATCTTCAACATCACCTTCAAATAATACTTCATTAATTTTATCATCTAACTTACATAACCTAGTAAAATCTACGTTGGTTTCATTTCTTTTTAACCATTCTGCAAATAATTTTCTTTGGTATTCTTCATCCATAATGTTCTCAATCAAACCATCACTGATATCAATTGTTTTACCTTCTTTATTCTTAATGATTGGTATGAAGTTAATTTTTATTGATGTTGTAGGTACACCATACTTCTTTGAAAAATATGATTTTACTCTATTTTTAGATTCTACAGTTCTATTTTCTGGGTAATCTTCCCAGTCTACTCTAATATGTGCTTT
>JAAHTH010000937.1_pt1 | contig 26742 bp, 30 predicted proteins | sample 6116091 | NCBI WGS metagenome assembly JAAHTH01 (sample SAMN13939990, study PRJNA603662) | sponge metagenome | isolation source: marine sponge | host: Mycale hentscheli | place: New Zealand | collected 2006
GATGTTGAGTTGTAGTTAGTTAAAATTTGAGTACCATTTAACGCGGTATTGTACAACCTAACAACTCCATACTCACCGGCAAAGTCACCTGTGTTATCGGCACCAGGATTTTGTTGACCTAAGAATATGTAATTATTTAGACCACTTGAATTGTAAGATATACTTGATTGTGAACCATTCAACACTCCGTTAACATATAGACTTTGTGTGGAATTTGCATAATCCCAAACTAACACCACTTGATACCATTGTCCCTGAATGAAAGGATTTGTGGAGTATAACGCGTTATTCTGCCATATCTTACCTCTAAATTTACCGGCTTCAGCTACGATTGGTGGCATATTCCACCCTGTTTGAGGATTGGATTCTGACATTGACATAATGTTACCATCAGAATCGTCAGGTTTTACCCACAATTCATATGTGAATGATTGTGTGGCATCACCCGTTCCTGTAACCCCACTAAGTAGTATATAATCATCAATACCATCAGTCACTATTGATTTGTCTGTTGAGTTGTAAGTTGGTCCATTTACCAACGTACCGTTATGGTTACCTTGTAAATCCACCCAATTCGTTCCCGTACCAGCATATGACGAAGTATTACGAGCATCTAAATTAACAAGTAAATTAGATGTAATGATGTCGTTTGGTGTGATAGAAGGTGTTGGAGTTAAACTATTCGTTGGTGTAACCGTAGATGTTGGTGTTGATGTTATTGTTGGAGTAGGGGTAGGGGTACTTGTTGGCGTATTACTATTAGATGGTGTTACCGTCATTGTTGGGGTAATCGTAGATGTTGGTGTTGGAGACGGAATAGGTCCCGTGGTCATTACTAACAAATTCTCATCAGTAGTATTATCAATGATATAATTTGTATTACTTAAATTATCAATTAACACATTTTGTTGTATTGGTGTTACTGTTGGTGTTGGGGTATTTGTAGGTGTTAATGACGGAGTTGGCGATACACCATATGTAGTACCAGTAAAGATTTCTAAATCAGGGGTCGTACAACCTGTGGTTGATAACACTAACGAACTAAATGATGAACTACTAATCAGTCCGGTGTAGTCATCACCCAATACTGTATGTTTATATCCTGACAATTGACCTTGTGGTACTATTACAGATACGTTATTCGTAATCGGAGAACCTGTAGTTAAGATTGTGTCAGTAAATGATAATTCAATATCACAATCTAACACCGAAGTCAAGGTCATGTAATAATCGGCTTTAACAGAACCAGGATAGTAAACTGATTGTAGACTAATCGTTGGGTTTTGTTCGATAATAATTGCATTACCATCTTCCTGTTGTATCAACGCCAAATTTTCCTGTAATAAGTAATTGTTGTCAGGTAACGACGGAGTGATAGATGGTGTCGGTGTTAACGTCTGTGTTGGGGTAGGTGTGTTAGATACTGTTGGTGTCACACTTTGAGTTGGTGTAATAGTTTGGGTTGGGGTGATTGTCACTGTCGGAGTTACTGAAGATGTCGGAGTTATTGTTTGTGTTGGAGTTACAGATTGAGTAGGTGTTACTGTATTAGTTGGGGTTATTGATTGAGTTGGGGTAATAGTTACTGTCGGTGTAATAGATTGAGTGGGGGTAATACTCACCGTTGGTGTAATCGATTGTGTCGGAGTGATACTCACTGTTGGTGTGACGGTAGATGTCGGAGTAGAACTGATTGTCGGTATAATACTTTGGGTTGGAGTTATTGTTGCAGTTACAGATGGTGTAACAGTTGCCGTAGGTGTGATTGAAGGTGTTGGAGTCGGTGTTAGAGTAATTCTAATACTATTTCTACGACAACACATATCAGAATCAACAAATGAATCTGACACCTGAATAAATAGTGTTTCTGTTATTGGTACCTCGTAGGTTCCTCTATCATTAGTTATTGTAAAGATTGCCTCGTATCTTCCATTTCTATTTGTATTCTTCTTAGTAAATTGGTAAGATAAAACATAACCACTACCATCATCTAATAACTTTACCGTAGCTGGTGAGTTGGCAATTTTCATAACTCCACTATCAACGTGAGTCATAGAGAAGGTCACCGTAGATGCAGAAATATTAGGGTCGAGTTGGTTGTAACCATTTCTCGACTCATTAATAACTTCTACTTTAAGTTTTGGTAGGGTACTATTTTTCTTTATATAAAACTCCATCTATTAAAAACAATTTACATCAAATGAGCAGGCAATATCATTGGAGATAAAATCAAAATCACAACTCGCAATATCAACATTAAAGTCAAAATAACATTGAGTGAGGATTTCCAAACAATTAGGACACCAAAAATCAAATAAGTCGTAATCATCTCTTTCGATTCTAAAATTATGTTGGATTTGTGGAGAGCTCAATGGTTCAACATAAAATCTAAACTTAGATACTCCACCCATAAATGTTCCACCAAAGTTCTGTTCCATCTCAATATCTGTGGTTAGACCACTTAAAGACGTACCAGACAAGACTTCATTCGGCATCAACTCAGGGTCTTGAATATACGGTCCTTCCACCGCACCACAAGAACTCGGTATTAAACTTTCCCTTAAACCTTGCGTTCCACCACCCCAAGAAATAGAGTAAGGGACTCCAATCTGTTTTTCTTTTTCAGTATTAAGTTCGTGTGGAATTATTTCTTCAAAGTCCTCAATTACCATAAACAGGTAACCATTAACATAAAGTCTTAAAACACCTCTTCGGTCATCAACTTCATTTAACCATTTCTGTGTCCATTGAATTTCTGTAATCTTCTCAGCATTAAGACCACCGGGTTGTATTAAGTTAGTAGTTACCCCATAAGTAGATGCGGTATATGTCTCTCTACGAATATCACCCAAACCACCAACATTCAATAAATCACAATCTTCAAGGTATCGATACCTCTCAAAGACTGCAGTTAACATTACCCATCTTTCTAACGTTCTTTCTGACTCTGAAATTGGGAACCCACAGACATCGTAGATACCTTTAGTTGAACAGATTTCATTAATACAATATCCTGATGAATATGTTAATCCTGTTGTGTCACAAGTTCCTGTCGTTACACAGTCACCAGTATACTTAATATATTTAACACATAAGTGTGGGTTTTTAGGGTCACCACTTAATCTTAGTGACATGGCGTTTGAAAGAATATCAAAACGAGGGTCTTCTGTTTCACCCGTCCAATTAACATTACAACTCTTACACTCCAATCCATTAGTTTTTGTGACTGTTGTTGCTGTGACAGGGTAGATATTAAAACAACTTGATGAGGTCACTCCTGTGTCTGAACAGGCACAAGTTTTAAAACAATCACCTAATCCTGAAGTAACTCGGTCATACGTCCATTGTGTTCCACCACTAATTTGAATATTAAAGTCACATGAAAAATCAGGGTGATTAACCGCTGTTCCTGAAGCAGGATGGTAGAATTTATTTTCCGCCCTTGCACCGAAGAAGAAGAACGTCCCCTTATTATCAGGATAAACATCATTCAAATATTCTTGACGGTCCATCAATGTAAACTCTTCAACCTGACGTGGTTTGATTAGAGTCTCCATAGTCCAACCCTTATTTACCCTTTCAGGTAAGACTTCATAATCGTAACCATGTAACTTATAGAATCCTTGGAAGAAACCACCGTATAATTCTTGGTAATACCCGATTGTGGATGCAGATTTATTTAGAATATTATATACGGTTTCATTTGTTTTCCCTGAAAATCTATGATTTGGTGATTTGGCAAATGTATTGACAGGATGTAGTTTCATCCTTCTGTCGTGATACAATGGGTCGTGAGTTTTATCATTAAACACACCCATAGAATAATATAAGGTATTACCTGTAATCTTGTCGAATAAACCAACGTCAATCATGGTAAGTCCAGCGTCACACAAACCAGTAAATCCTGTGTAACACGTTAAGTCTTCATTTGTTGGATTGTAGTAGTTTAATGATGTAAATGTATTACCCGTATTTGGTAGTCCCCAATAGAGTGTTGGTTGAGTCGTAGAACCTGTATTAGTAAGGTCAATATTGACAGGTAAACGATTACCATCATTGATTCCAATGATGTCGTTTGAGAAAATTACCTCATCATCATAATCTTTCTCATCCGAGGCTAAAGTTATGTCGAAATACTCACTTCTATCTAACCTTACCTTGAATCTTTTGAAATTATAATTATTGATACTCTGACCAGCCATTACCTTTTTTATGATAAATACTTTCTTTGTTGTATTTATAGTTAAAAATGGATATGATTAAAACCGATATCTTTAGAAAAGAGAAAGCCGCGTTAGAAAAAGCTGCAGAATTAGGTTGTGAAGGAACTCACAAACACGACGGTGGTTTTATGCCTTGTAAGTCTCATTCTGAATGGGAGAAACTAACATCAAATAACGATGAAGGTGGTGAGATTGAAGAATTAGTCGATTTTGACGGGACAATGAATAGTTCTAAAATTCCAATCATTGACCCACATGTTTCACCAAGAAAAACTACAGACCAAACTGTTGCTGCAACAAGAACAGCACAAGACCCTTATGCTTTAGGTTTTAGAAGATATGTTGGTGAAGAAGATATGTCGGGTGCCTTTGGTTGGGAAGAGACAGAAGACATGGGTTTTAATGATACCATCGAATATTTGGAAAAAGAACTGGGTGTCGACAATGCCGAAGAAAGGGCCGAAGAGATGGGTAAAGACCCAAAACTTGAAAAGAAAAAAACTGATGGAGCATTCACAAGAATGAGACTTCAAGAAAAAGAAAGAGTCTTTACCAAAGAACAAATCATGAAGATGAAAGAAGACTTATTGGTAGATAAGGACGCAGATAACGATATTAGACCTTCGGATGAATCGGTATCAAGTATTATACTGAGAAACATCAAAGCACTGAAAAAACTTGCAGGTAAAGAGGGTATTAGTATGAAACAACTACAAAGACTATTAAAAGATGAATAAAAATCTTTACGATAGAAAAGCCAAATTACCAAAATCATTACTAAAACATTTGGAAGAGTGTGGTGGGATGGTAGAAGGAGACTCTAATACTGAAGGTTTCAACAGAAACAAAGAATTAAGAGAATCAGGTATGGCAACTTACCAACAAATCAAAAGAATTAAAAATTGGTTTGATTCTTATGGTGGTGAAAAAGAAGACACACCTTACATGTTAAACGGTGGAGATAGAATGAAAAACTGGTGTAACCATGTTTTGGACCACTGGAGAGCTGTAGACCACGGAGGTAAGAAAAGAAAAATGGATGGTGGAATGGAAAACCAATTCATTGACAACCATGAAAAAAATGGTATGAATATAAACCCTCACGATAAACACGAAAAGGGAATAAACAAATTCGATACTTCAATACAAGAAAGTATTACTAAAAGATTTAAAAGATTAATTTAAGATGGCTGAACAAAATGACAAATTAGACTTCTCACAACCAAAGAATACTTTGAGTGAGATTGCTGAGAGAGAAAGAGCGAGACTTTTTCCTCGTAACGACTATTCACCGGTTTCTGACAAATATTCGGCAGAACATCCAAATGCAACCGCAGATGGTGATGATGAAGGTAGGGGAACTGGGTCATTCTTAGATGTTCATAATTTCGGTGCCGGTACAAGTTTAGATATCAACGAAAGAAATGATGACATCAAAGTGAATAAGTATAATTACAAAAACGGATACAAAGTAGAAGAATAATGAAACTACAAGAAACCCTTAGAAGTGTTCTATTGGAAGTCGCATCAATGGATGATGTCCAAAGAGCAATCAAACAAAAACAGGTCGTTACCGTATTTTATGACGGTGACGAACCAGGTGGTCGTGGTATTAGAACGATTGAACCTGTGTGTTTGGGTTTCTCAAAAGCTGGAAACAGAGTGTTAAGAGGGTGGGACATGGAAGGTGCTTCCCACACCGCCAGAACAGGGGAACAACCCCTACCAGGATGGAGATTATTTAGGTTAGATAAGGTAATGACCTTTAAACCTACGGGTGATAACTTTACAACTCCACGACCTGGCTATAACTTTAATGGTGATAAGAGCATGACAAGAGTCATAATCAACGCACAATTTGACAACAACAATGAATAACGATTTAATGCAAAAATTAGCGATGTCCAAAAAAATTATGGACGCGTCAGATAGAATCAAACCAGGTCAGTCCCAATCAGGTTTACCTATGAATGAGAATATTAACGCCAATTACAATATCCCTCAGGATATGTTACAACCTGTCCCACAACAACCAACACAGCAGATGGTACAGACACAACAGATGTCTCAACCACAACCCGTGACTGAGGATAGAATTCAGAATTCTAAATTACCTGACGAGATTAAACAACTTATGATGGAACACCCAATACAACAACCTGGTTTCAATGGTGGTGGACCTGTTCTTTCTGATGATGTTATCGAAGGAGCTCAAAGATTAATGGGTAAAACTCCTCAACAACCCGTAACAGAAAACATTTCAGTTCCGACAACATCTAACAACTCAGACCTAAAACAAATGATTAGAGATGTTGTTAGAGATACTGTTAGAGATGTGGTTAGGGAAGAACTACAAAATGCTGGTATGATTATGGAAGGTAACACCAAAACTAATGAATCATTACAACTTAGAGTAGGTAAGCATGTCTTCGAAGGTCGTGTAACAAAAATTAAGAAAGTTAAGTAACCACCCCCTTTTCTTATTACTAATTTTATCTTATACTTTTAACAAAATTGAAAGTATGTCAAAGATAAAAGTATTAGTATTACCCTCCGACAGAACAGGGGTAGGTAAATTTCGCTCAGTTGAGCCACACATCTTTTTGCAACAATCGTATCCTGAAGATTTCCACGTAGACATCGATTACGAACCAAGAATTAACGATATTAATTATTGGAAACAATATGATATGGTTTGTTATCACAGGTCTATCGGTAAAGACCCTGTTGCATCGGTCCAAATAGTTCAGAGGTTAAACCAAATAGGTATCGTAACGGTAATGGATTTGGACGATTATTGGTTACCAACAAAAGAACATCCCGCACACAATCTTGTTGTTAAAAACGAATTACATAAAAAGATTGTGGACAATTTGAGAGTTGCACAATATGTAACTACCACCACATCTATATTTGCCGACGAGATTAAGAAAATCAATAAGAATATTTTTATCTTACCAAACGCAATTAATCCTAAAGAACCTCAGTTTATGGCTGAGACAAAACCATCAGACAAATTAAGATTCGGATGGTTGGGTGGTTCATCTCACTTACACGATTTAAAACTATTAGAGGGGTCTTTTGGTAAATTAAATAGTGTTAAGGACAAATACCAACTTTACCTATGTGGTTTTGATACTCGAGGAACAATCACGGAGATTAACCCTCAAACAGGTGAACAAAAACAAAGACCAATTAAACCACATGAAACTGTTTGGGCTCAGTATGAACAAATCTTCACTAGTAAATACAATTTGGTGACTCCTGAACATAAAGAATTCTTAACAAAATATGTTCAAGAACCATATACTTCAGAAGAAAATCCATTCTACACTCGTGTTTGGACTGAACCTGTAACTTCATATGCTAAGAATTATGCAAATTTTGATGTTTCATTAGCACCACTTAAAAATCACATCTTCAACAGAGTTAAGTCACAACTTAAAGTAATTGAAGCAGGTTTTTACAAAAAAGCACTGATAGCGTCCGATATTGGTCCTTATACCATTGACTTGAAACATTCATTAAAAAATGGTAACTTTGTTGATGGAAATGCTTTGTTGGTAAAAGAAAATAGAAACCACTCTGACTGGACTAAGTTTATGAAAAAACTTATTGACAACCCATCATGGGCTGAAGACTTGGGTGAGAGACTTTATGAAACCGTATCAAAGACTTACGACTTAAATATTGTAACAGAAACAAGAGCACAAATTTATAAGGAGATTACAAAATGATAAACTTACCAAAGACAAAACTATTATTTTTTGACTTAGAGACTGTTGGGATTGAGCAGGACTTCAAGACATTGAAAAAGAACAAACCCGAACTTGCAAAATTGTTTGAGTCTTATCAAAACTGGATTGTAAAACGATACCCTGAAGAGGAAGGTAATTCTGTTGAAGATATGTTTTACAACAAGGCCGCACTCATTCCTGAGTTCGCAAAAATAATAGTGGCGTCTTTTGCCTTTTATGCTCCCGATGGTAATATACACAAACAAACATTCTCTTCAGACCAAGAGATTGAAGTGTTACAAGAAATCAAAAACCTACTCACCAAAGTGGGTAAATTAGATTTTTACCTGTGTGGACATAATATTAAAAACTTTGACATTCCAATGATGGGTAAACGTATGGTCATCAATGGAATGAAACCACCATCAATTCTACCACAATACGATACAAAACCATGGGAGATGAGAGCAGTGGATACCATGGAAATTTGGAAGTTTGGTAACAACTTCTCAATGGCATCATTAGAATTGATGTGTGTATCCATGGGAGTTACATCACCAAAAGATGGTGAGGTGACAGGAAACATCGTTCACCAAACGTATTGGGAAACTGAAGCGTTAGACCCAATCGCCGCGTATTGTGAAGAGGATGTGGACGTATTAGCAAAATTAATGGACAAACTTTATAACTTAGTATAATGGGAAAATTTAAAGATATGACTGACGGTCTTAAGATGTTAAAAGACCTTCAAAAAAGTATGGGTGGTATGGACCTTAATGACCCACAAAAATTGTTAGATTCAATGAATCTCGATATGGATAAATTAAACGAATCTTTCATGGAACAGATGACACCAAAGACCGTATTGAGATACTCGTTAAAATCCGTAAATAAAGAACCTGAATATGTTTATCCCACAGATTCGGGGTTTGACCTACGTTGCAATGAGAAAGTCACTCTCGAACCACTGGAAAGAGTATTAATACCAACTGGACTTTACTTAGACATTCCTGAAGGTTTCGAAGTCCAAGTAAGACCTAAGAGTGGTTTGGCTATCAAAAAAGGGTTATCGGTGGTTAACACACCTGGTACGGTAGACCAAGGGTATACTGGTGAAATACAGGTTATCCTTATTAACCTAAGTAAAGAAACTCATACCATTGAGATTGGTGATAAAATTGCACAGGCTGTTTTAACTCCTGTGATGACAGGAAAACACGTAACCCTACAAAGAGTATTAAATGTAGACGACAAAGACCGTGGTGATAATGGATTTGGCTCAACAGGAAACTAATATGGTCACAGTAAGTCCAACATTACCTGAAGGTATAAAAAATTATTTAATTGACATTGACGGAACCATTACCGACGATGTCCCAAATGAAGAACCTGAAAGAATGGTAACCTGTTTACCTTATGAGGGTTCAATTGAAATGATAAATGAATGGTATGAAAATGGTCATATCATAACCTTTTTTACTTCTCGTTCCGAAGAACATAGGGAAGTAACCGAACAATGGTTTATCCGACATGGATACAATTATCATAATTTATTAATGAATAAACCTCGTGGTGGAAATTATCATTGGATTGATAACCATATTGTTAGGGCAACTCGTTACAATGGTAAATGGACCCCATTAACAGATAAACAAACCACCATACAAGTATTTAACGACTAATGATAACAATAGGATTTAGCACAAGAGAACACAACCAAGACTATATTGAATACATCCAAAAGACTGTGATGTTCAAAGAAGTCGAAATTATAGAAAAAGTAAATAATGGTGAAAAGTCATTATCACAAACCTATAACGAGATAATCAATGAATCGTCTAATAACATCGTTGTATTAATTCACGATGACTTGGAATTTGACACAAAAAATTGGGGTGATAAGTTACTCAAGTGTTTTAAGAAAAATGACGACTACGGGATTATTGGATTAGCCGGAACAAAATTTTTACCATCAAACTCTCAGTGGTGGTCAGTTCCTGAAAATATGTATGGTATTGTAAACCACAAACATGAAGGTAAAAAATGGACCAGTTCTTACTCGAAAGACTTAGGACAGAAAGTTGAAGAAACAATCATCGTTGATGGTCTTTTCATTGCCTTTGATAAGACAAAAGTAAAACATAACTTTGATGAGAGTATTGAGGGTTTCCACTTTTATGATTTAGGATTTACTCTCCCTAATCACTTGGACGGCGTAAAGGTTGGTGTGACTACAATGGTTAGAGTTACTCACCTTTCAATCGGTCAAACCAATCAACAATGGGAAGATAATCGTATTAAATTCGCAGAAAGATATCAGTCAAATTTACCAATCGATATCAACAATAAAAACAAAGCCGAGACATTCATCTTCTGTCATGAGCAAGACCTCATCTTAGGTTTTGAAGAAAATCAAAAGTTTAAAAACCTATACAATTATACCTACGTATTTTTAGGTAGTCGACCGACTGACAAACTAACTGAATTAGATAATGTTATCGTTGCCCGTGACCTTGAATACAACAGAGAACAATACCCATTGTTCACATCTTATACAGGATGGTATGCGTTATGGAAAAACAATTTAATTAAATCTGATTATGTTAATCTATTCGAATACGATGTTATTTTGGATGACTTTATAGACCAAAGACATAACAAATTATACAATATGAATATTGAATCTATTGGTTATAATCCATTCCCAATGAATAACTTCCATTTTGTTAACAATCCTGAGTGGGTGGAACATATTATTCCAGCAATTGTAAAAGTTCATAGATTTGATGTGATGAGGTATTTTAACAATATGGTTTCTAAAAATCCACAAGCGGTTTGGTCATCAACATCAAACACAACATTCAGAACAGACATATTCAACGAATACATGAAGTGGATGGAGCCTTTGGTGGATTACATCAAAGACACTAAAACCTGTGGTCACGCACACGAACGTTCAATCACATTCTTCTTACACCACAGACGTAAGCAACAATTCTTAACTCAAGGGTGGTTAACACACCTTCAATTAGACTCACATAAAACACAAGGACATGAAGTGGACAACCAAAAGTCCTATGAAAAATTATTTAAGAATCAACGATGAAATATGTAAGTTTTAGTTTATGGGGAGACAACCCTCTATACACCGAAGGTGCGGTTATTAATTCAAAACAGATAGATGAATTTTATCCAGGGTGGAAAGGAATATTTTATTATGACGAATCAGTCCCTAAAACATTTATTGAACAAATTGAAGATAATGGAAGTATCACTATAAACATGGAAGGTAAACCTTTTGGTCCATTTTGGCGTTTTTTAGCTGCAGACATAGAAGATTGTGAATATGCAATTTTCAGAGATTGTGATTCAAGATTGACTAAGAGAGAGGTTTACGCTGTAGATGAATGGGTAGAATCAAATAAGTCTTTACACGTAATGAGAGACCATCCAGGGCATAGAATACCTTATGGTAATGATAATATTGGCATATTAGCGGGTATGTGGGGAATAAAAGGTAACGCTTTACCTTTAACAGATATGATTGAAAAGTTTTGTAAAGATAAAACTTTTAGTTACGGATTAGACCAAACGTTCTTAAAAAGAATATATAGTATTTTTGAGGCTGATATGATAGAACATGACGATTTTTACGTAGGTAAACCATTTCCAGTTCCAAGAGAAGATTATAGATTTGTTGGTGAAAGAATAAATCCTGACGGGACACCAACAACTCAAGACTGGACGGTCTTAAAACAGTTCTACAAGTTATGATTATTTGTTACAACTGTATTTCTGAGTTATGTAATTACTCACTCGATTTATCTGATGAAATATATAGACAACACGGGGTAAGTCGAAAAAATCCTAATCACTTGGACATTAGTAAACTAAAGGATGGGGATACTATTTTTGTTAAAACTGATTTTATTGTTAATGGAAGCTTTAGTAGAGATTTTTTACCAAAAATAAAAACTAAATTTATTTTAGTCACAGGTATTTCAGATTATTCAATAGACATAAATAACAACTTTAAAAGTATTCTATCCAACCCAAATTTAATACATTGGTTTGCCAGTAATCCACCATCAGAAGATTTTGATAAAATATCATTTATCCCGATAGGGTTTCAAGAGTATGAAAGATTAGGAGATAATTTAATTTTTTTAAAAGAAAATCTAAATAACTACAACGAATGGGAAAAAAAGAAGAATAAAATTTATATACCTTACCATTCTTTAACTAACCCAGATAGACAATCAATCATTGAAAAGTTATCAAACCTCAGTTTTGTTGAGGTGGGAAAAACAAAATTATCTTTTCAAGATTACATCAATAAAATAAAACAATATAAATATGTCTTATCGTTAAGAGGAAATGGATGGGATTGTCATAGAAATTACGAAATCTTATTTTCAGGCTCAGTTCCTGTAATGCAACAAGGTCCGATATCCAAAAGTTTTAAAAAATATGATATCCCACACATTCTTATCAAAGATGTTAGTGATAATATATTTGATGAAAAATACAATATAGATAAAAATATATTATTATTAGATTATTGGAAAAAAATTATTAATGACACCAAAAAGTAAAATATACATACATCACCACTTAGGTTTGGGTGACCACATTATTTGTAATGGGTTAGTAAGAAAACTTTACAAACAATACAAAGAAACATTTTTATTTGTAAAGGAAAACAATTATGATAATGTAAAATTCATGTATCGTGACTTAAGTAAATTGAAATTAATTAAAGGTGATGACGCTTATGCCGTAAAATATATACGTGATAATAATTTAAATAAATTTTACTTAAGAGTTGGACATGAGAACATGTCACCTCTTTTTTTATTTGATGAATCATTTTATGCACAATTAATAATACCTTTTGAAGAAAGATGGAAATCATTTTATATCCATAGAGATGAGAATAAAGAACAGGAATTATACGATAAGTTAAATAAAAATAATGAAAAATATGCCCTAATACACAATAAAGGAAGTGATGGTGTTGACCGAATTAATTATGATTTGGTAAATGATGGGTTGAAAAAAATATTCGTTGAGAAATCAGAAACTATATTTGATTATATTAAATTAATAGAAAATGCAGAAGAAATACATTGTATAGATTCATCATTCATACATTTAGTAAATTCTTTAGATTTAGATAATAAAAAGTTTTTTCATAAAAACTTCAGATTAAGAGGAACAGATTTGAACTTAAAAGGGATATGGAACATAATTTAGAAAAACCAATACTTGTAGTATCTCATGAACGTAGTGGTACTCATTTAACCCTGAATAGCTTTGGGGAAAACAAATGTGCAAACGTACCAATCGATACAAAAGAAGTGGTAGATAATTTCTTAAAAGAATATCAGGGTAATAGAATTCTCAAGTCTCATCATCAATCCTATTTCTTTGAAGATTACGTGTATGACAAATATAATGTGGTTTATGTGAAACGAGACCCATTAGATGTAATGACCAGTATGTATTTTTATCATAAATCTAACAGGGATGCATTTCCTCAACACAATACCATTGAAGAGTTTGTTTTTGGGGGTCCTTATAATCCAGATAAGTATAGTTTAGACAAATCCAATCATTTTTTAGAACGTTGGTTGAATCATGTAAAATCTTTTGAGAATAAAAAAGTTACAGTAGTTACATATGAAGAAATTATCAATGACTATGATTCATTTAAAGATAGAATGAATGATAAAGGTATTACCTGTATTGAAAATAAACCAATTTTGGGTGTGGGACAAAGTGTAAACAGTAGAAAAGGAATTATTGGTGACCACAAAAACCATATGTCTGAATCATTAATTAACGAAATAAAAAATTACTTAAAATGAATACTTCACACGGACAAATACAATTAGGAAGTTCTTTTTGTCAAGAAATAAGAAAATTAATTTCAAACAATAATTTTGAGACAATATTAGAGATTGGAACATGGAAAGGTATGGGCTCAACATATTGTGTAATTCAAGAAATTGTAGACAAAAATATTAATTTTATAAGTTTAGAATCATATAAAGAATTTTATGAAATAGCAAAAAATAATCTTTCTTCGTTTGAAAACAATGTTACTCTCATACATGGACGAATTATAGAATTAGAGGAATTTTTAGAATTCAACAAAGGTATTGAACAACAACTCACACACCAACAAAAAATATTTTTTGATGATGACGTAAAAACATATAATGTTTGCCCTTATATCATGGAAAAAATTCCTGAAAAAATAGATTTTCTTATTTTAGACGGTGGAGAGTATAGCACTTATTTAGAATGGACAAAACTAAAAGAGCGTATATCTTATGTCGCATTAGACGATACTAAAATGAGAAAAACTAAAAGAATTGTTGAAGAATGTATGTTAGACGATTCTTTTGAATTAATAACATCATCAGGTGAGAGAAATGGATTTCATATTTTTAAAAAAATAAAATAAATGGAAAAACCTAAAGTATATAATGTCACCGAATGTTCAGGTTGTACCATACCAAAAGGATGGGGACATGAAATTATTTTTGTCAATAATGAACTTTACTGTGGTAAATTATTAGTCTTCAAAAAAGGTTATAAATTTTCCATGCATTATCATCTGATTAAAGATGAAACTTGGTACGTTGATAACGGTGAGTTTATATATAGATGGATTGACACAGAAACCGCTGACTTACATGAGGAATATTTGAAAGAGGGTGACACTGTTCGTCAAAGACCAGGTCAGCCTCACCAATTAGAAGCTCTTACGGATGGTACCATCTATGAAGTTTCCACACAACATTTTGATGAAGATTCGTATAGAGTATGGAAGGGAGACAATCAGAAATAAATGTATGGGTTAATGGGTCTTTTGATGTCTTACATATCGGACATATAAAACTATTAAAACACGCCTCAACATTCGGTAAATTAAGAGTTGGTATCGATACTGATGATAGAATATCAAAGTTAAAAGGGGAAGATAGACCTTTCAATAACTTATCGGACCGAAAAGAAATGTTAGAATCTTTAATTTTTGTTGATAGTGTAGTATCTTTTAATACTGATGAAGAACTTATTGACCAAATCAAAAAATGGTCTCCCAAATATATGATTATAGGTTCTGACTATAAAAATAAGAATATAATTGGGTCTGATGAGTTTGATGAAATTATATTTTTTGATAGAATTGAAAATTATTCAACAACAAAAATATTAGAAAATGGAAATACTCGTAATCGGTGAAACATGTGAGGATATATTTGTTTACGGTAATATTGATAGATTATGTCCCGAAGCACCAGTACCTGTTTTGAAACCTGTAGAAACCATAACAAATAAGGGTATGTCAGGTAACGTTGTTGAAAATTTAAAATCCCTTTATCCTGATTCAAATATCACACATATCCATCAAATCAAAAAAATCACAAAAAAACGTTTTGTTGAAAAAAATAGTAATCAAATGATTATGAGATTAGATGAGGGTGAAAACGAATCAGTAGATTCAATTGATATGGAAGTATTGAATAATTTAAATCAATATGATATAGTATTAATAAGTGACTACAATAAAGGTTTTATTTCTGAAAACTCACTGATTGAAATACTTAAAAACTCTAAGTTTTCAATTATGGACACTAAAAGGATAATAAATAAGAGTATCATTGAACATGTAAACTTCATCAAAGTCAATCAAAAAGAGTATAATAACAACAAATCGATATTAGATACTAACCCACTAAAGGTCATAGTAACCTTGGGTAAAGAAGGAGTTAAATATAATAATAAAATTTATCATAGTTTAAGTCCTCAAGAAACTATAGATGTCAGTGGAGCTGGGGACACGTTTGTGTCATCATTCACACTAAAATATTTTTTAACTAAAAGTATTGATAAGTCTATAAGTTTTGCAAACGAAGTTTGTTCCTATGTTGTAAATAAAAAGGGTGTAAGTTTACCCGATTCAAAATTTATATTAAAATGAAAAAAGTAGTTGTATTAGGTGGTGGTGGTTTCATTGGAGGTCACCTTGCTAAAAGATTAAAAGATGAAGGTCACTCAGTTACCATTTGTGACATAAAAAAACACGAATACTGGAATCATGACGACATATGTGATACATTTGTCGTAGGTGATTTAAGAGACCCTAATGTTGTGTCTGAAGTCATCACTGAAGGTGTTGATGAGGTTTACCAACTCGCAGCCGACATGGGAGGTGCTGGTTATATATTCACTGGTGATAATGATGCCAACGTTATGCATAACTCAGCACTTATCAATTTAAATGTTGTTCATGAATCAACAAAAAAGAAAGTAGGAAAAGTATTCTACTCATCATCTGCTTGTATGTATCCTGAACATAATCAATTAGACCCTAATAACCCTAACTGTGAAGAGTCATCAGCATATCCCGCAAATCCTGATTCAGAATACGGATGGGAGAAACTATTCTCTGAAAGATTATTCTTGGCGTTTAATCGTAACTACGGATTGGATGTAAGAGTTGCCCGTTTTCATAACATATTTGGACCTATGGGGACATGGACTGGCGGTAAAGAAAAAGCACCGGCAGCCATGTGTAGAAAAGTTGCTGAAGGTCAGAGTGAGATTGAAGTATGGGGTGATGGTCATCAAACACGTTCATTCTTGTATGTTGATGAATGTGTTGAGGCGGTATTAAGACTTATGGAATCTGAGTTTTTAGGACCAGTTAACATCGGTTCAGAAGAAATGGTTACCATCAATGAGTTAGCACAAATGTCTATTGATATCTCAGGAAAAGATATTAACATTAACAATATAGGAGGACAAGATTTCATTGACAAATACGGATTTAGTTGTCCTGTAGGTGTTAGAGGTCGAAACTCCGATAATAAACTTTATAAAGAAAAAGTGGGTTGGGAGGTTTCACAACCACTGAGAATAGGGATGGAAAAGACTTATCAATGGATTAATGAACAAGTAGAAGAAAGTAAAAAAACCTATATCTATGAAAGTCCCGATAAAGGTGAGACGGTGTATAGAAGAGAGTTTGGTGCGGACCACAACACAAGAAAACTTGTTAAATAATTTAATCAAAAATTTTAATGGCTACTAAAGGTAGAAGAAGTGAACATAACCCTAAAAAATCACGCAAAGAGATTATCAGGGAAATTATAGGGAAGACCCCAAGAAAGAAGTTTCTTTCTGAAAGTCAAAAAACATATTACCAAATACTTTGTGATAGTGAAATTACAATTTGTACAGGACCCGCAGGTGTTGGTAAATCATATGTTGCTATGAGTGCCGCGGTTCAACTGTTACTTGATGAAAGTAATTCTTATGAGAAAATTATCATCGTAAGACCAGCGGTTGAAGCAGAAGAAAAACTTGGTGCGTTACCAGGTAACTTAGAGGAAAAATTAGACCCTTACATTTTTCCGTCATATTACCTACTGAATAAAATCATAGGTAAAGAGGCAAGAGAAAAACTAAAAGAACACGACATTATTGAAGTGTTCGCATTAGCATACATGAGAGGGATGAATATCGACAACTCAATTCTAATATTCGAAGAGGCTCAGAATTCAACACCTTCTCAAATGAAACTATTATTGACAAGAATTGGATTCAATTCTAAATTCTTTATATCGGGAGATATCGAACAGACTGACCGATATAAAGATAAAACACAGTCGGGTTTATATGACGCGATGAAGAAATTTACAGATTTAGATGAGGTGGGTACTTTTGACTTTGGTACTGAAGATATTATCAGAAACCCAATCATTAGTAAAATATTAAAGAAATACGAATGAAAATAGCATTTGAAGTTAATGGTGTGTTGAGAAATACTTTTGGTAAGGCTGAAGAGGTTTATCAAAAGTTTTTCATTGACGATTATGTGAAAGGAGAAGATGAAGAAGAGTTTGAGTTTAAATTAAATCTACCAATTACCTCAACTACCTTAAGTAATCACTTTGTATTCCAAGATGAAGAGAGTCTTATGGAGTTCTTTTATGTGGACTTTCCTATGAACATTTTTGGTCACTCACAATCTACTGAAAACTCAACATTCCACGACTTAAATGACATTTACAAAGACTTAAGAGATAACCACGAATTAGTTATCATTTCTAATGAGATTGAAAAGTCTAAACCAGCTACATTGTTTTTTCTATCTAAGTTTGGTTGTATGTTTGAGAAGATTGTCTTCTACAATCAGTTTACTGAAGATGAGGTATTATCTGAGTTTGATTTAATTATCTCTGCACAACCACAAATATTGGAGAAAGAACATAACTATAAAACTGTAAAATATAAAACCACATATAACGAAAGTATTGAGTCAGATTTCGAAATCGAAACACTGAAGGAATTCAAGGAGTTGTATGAAAAACTTGATTTGAAATGATAGACATTTTAGGACATACGTATTACATCGATATGGATGTATTGGAGAACTTTGTGGAATTGAAGGACTTCAAACCAGTAGAAGAAGACAAAGACCATCAACATTTCTCAATCATTAAGTTTGAACTAATCAAAATGATGATTGAAGTTGTCCTAACCGAAAGGGTGGATGAAATGGATGAAAATTTGGGAATGCATAATGCTAAAAGCACAAGTATTCCCTTTCGTATTGCATTTAATACATTATTAAGACATAACATTATTAAATATATTGACTAATGGACCAAGACACTATTAAAAAGATTGAAGAATCAATCCAAAAACTAAAAGACAAAACGTCAAGAATCTACCTTATGGTTCAGGATACCAAAGGTAACGCAAGAGCCGGTATTAGATTTACTTACCATATGGCAATGGCATTAAAGAATGGTGGTTATAACCCAATCGTCCTTCATGAATCTAAAGACTATTCAGGTGTTGGTTCATGGATGGGTGAAGAGTATATGGAAATTCCTCACCAACCAATCGAAGGAGAGAATCTACAAATTAGACCTGAAGATTTTATAATCGTTCCCGAATTATATGGTCACGTAATGGACCAAATTAAAGGGTTAACCTGTGGTAAAATTGTTTTATGTCAGGCATATGATTATATGTTAGAAACATTACAACCTGGTATGAATTGGGCAAGTTACGGATTCTTAAAAGGTATCACGACTAACGAAACTCAAAAAGAGTTTATCAAAGGAATTATGAAGAATACATCATTGGATGTTATTACTCCATTAATTCCTGAAATGTTTAGTGAGAAATCTATTCCGGCAAAACCAATTATTGCTATTCATACTCGTGACCAAAGAGATACGTCTAAAATCATTAAGGCATTCTACTTAAAATACCCTCAATTTAGATGGATTACTTTCCGTGATATGAGAGGTTTATCTCAAGAAGAATTTGTAGAAACATTACAAGAGTGTTTTGTTTCAGTATGGATTGACGATATCAGTGGTTTAGGTACGTTCCCACTTGAAAGTATGGCGTGTGGAACACCTGTAATTGGTAAAGTTCCAAACATGAAACCAGAATGGATGTCTGACAGTAATGGTGTATGGACTTATGAATCAAACAACATGGTCGATATCATTGCAGAATACACACAAAACTGGTTAGAGGATAATATCTCTGAATCACTATACCAAACAGGTTTTGAGACTGCAAAACCATATCAAAACAAAGAAAGTTTCGAATCCGAGGTGACTACCTCATTCGACACTTATCTTAATACGAGATTGGAATCATTCCAAACACAATTAGATAAACTTAAAGTAGAAGAAACAGTTTAATTATGAAAGATATTTCAGTTATTCTCCCAGTTGAGAGTTCAAAACACAAAAATTTTAATGACTTGTTTACAAACGCAATTATGTCGATTACCAAACAATCAGTTCAACCTAAAGAATTAGTATTAGTTCACACCAATGAAGAAAGTTTGGTATCATACTTAAACGATTTTGACTTTAGTGGTCTTACAGTAAACATGGTAGAAAATAAAGGTGATTCTGACTTTGCATCTCAAATGAATTTGGGTGTTGAAAATACAACTTCTGAGTGGGTTTCATTCTTAGAGTTTGATGATGAATATTCTTCTATTTGGTTTAAGAACGTTCAGACGTATATCGAGGCACATCCATCAGTAAGTGCTTTCTTATCACTTGTTGTTGATGTCGATGAGAAAGGAACATTTGCAGGATTTACTAACGAAGCTACATTTGCGGCATCAATGAATAGTGAAATCGGTTACCTTACAAATGAAGTATTACTCGATTACCAAAACTTCCAAAGTGCAGGTATGGTAATTAAGAGAGAGACGTATAAAGAAATGGGTGGTTTCAAACCATCAATGAAGTTAACATTTGTCTATGAATTCTTGTTACGTTTAACTTATAACTCTGTGAAAATTATGACAATCCCAAAAATTGGTTACAAACACTTGAACATGAGAGAAGGTTCAATTTTCTGGAACTATAAGAATGGTGAAAATAGAGTAACAGATGATGAAGTTAGATTTTGGTTAGATAGTGCAAAGAAAGAACATTTCTTTACTGATGACAGAAACATAAAATACGAACCTGAAAACGTTTAATGTTTTTATCAGGAAATACATCGGAACCTACCCCTCCTAAAAAAAGGGGTAGGAAACCGAAGACCACAACAAACTATTTTGACGTTAGAGAAGAGAACGCCGTCAAGATGTTTTTGTCCGCGTCTACATATGAAGAAAAAAATGAAATTTATAATGAGTATCTAAGAGCACCTTTAGATAAGATGATTGAATCAATCATTAGACGTTATAAATTATATCGTAAAGGAATGGAGTTTAATGAAATTCATGTAGATACTCACTCTTTTCTAATCACAAAAGTAGATAAATTCAAACCAGCCAAGGGAAAGAAAGCGTATTCTTATTTTGGAACGATTTGTAAAAATTATCTAATGGGTCAAATTATAAAAGACCAAAAAGAACAAAATAGAAAAATTTCTTATGAAGATATCTCAACTTCATTGGAAAGTCGACCTGACCTAATTTATCATTTAGAGCATGATAAGATTGAACCAAGTCAAGTCATTCTACATTTCTTAGATGAGATGGAAAAATTCATGGACGAAACAACCTTAAACAAAAATGAAGTTAAATTGGGTTATGCGTTGATGGAATTGTTTGAAAATTATGAAACTATATTCATTGGGACAGACAACAACAAATTCAACAAAAATATTATTCTTCTTTCTTTACGTGAAATGACTAATATGTCAACTAAAGAAATTAGAACGTCAATGAAGAAATACAAAGTTTTATATTACGAATTGGTCAAAAAAATTAATAACCTATAAAACTTCGTAAAAAGATATTTATAGTTATGGGACGACCGAAGAAAAAAGAAATTGTTTTAAGTAAAGATTCTGTTTTGAGTCTTATGCAGGAAATCTACAACGAGCTTGTAGAACAAAGAGGGACTGCAGTAAGAATTCAAAATAAGATGCTTGCAATGTTGAAAGACCCAAAAGATATGACTGTTATCGGTCCTGTTATCAAAGAACAACAAAAAATAATTAACGATACCATCGAGAAAAAACTATCCCTTTCAAAACTTCAATCAAGTATTTGGGAAAAGTCCCAAAGTGGTAATGAAGAGTCGTTCAGTATTTCTGATATGGACGATGATGTATTATCAGCATTAATTGATAAGGATTCTAATACGGACAAGGGTAACTCAGAAGGATATAAACTAGATTAAGATAGATATCACCATGGGTACGGACTTGAATCAAGATTACAAAAAGGTTAAAAATACAGTTCAGGCGTATAAAACTACTACTGAAGCTAAAAAAGATATTCAGCAAAACATTAAGAATAATGCTGGTGATAACTTTGCTAAATCAAAAGACGCGTTATTTAGTAATCTAAACGAATGGGGTCAAACAGCAGAAGGTGTTACTCAACAAAAGAAAAAACAATTTCAAGACAAGGCCAAAAATCAATTAGACCAACTTACAGAAATCTTTATGATATCTGCAAAATCCGCAAGGTCTGAAGCAGGCCCTATAGCTAATAGTAAATCAGTCGATAAGTTAGTTGAGATTTATAAAGAAACTATTCTTAATACTAAAGATAGGATTAGAGAGATTTTTATTAAGGAAACTATCTCAGCCCTTGGTTGTTCTGAAGAACAAACATTCACAACATCACCATTATATGTTAGAGTTCAATCTGTCGACCTTTTTAAGAAACTATTAAATAATCCTGATGGTGACACTCAAGTATTATTATTTGAAAAGGACACCACACCAAATGGGTTCATTCCATATTCAATGAATAGAGAATTATATAATAGAACTCAAAATTTAGGAACATCCTTTAATCAGGAATATGGAAATAGTTATGTAGGAGCATCTAAAAATTCAATAATGAATATCACCTATGTTGACCAGGACAATAATGGTAATCTCGGTGATTATTTCAAAATCGACCTAAGTCAAAACGCCAATCAAATTAGTAGCGTTACTCAATTCTTACAAGATTATTACACATCGATAGATATGATTGATATTGATGAATTAATAACTGTAATTTTAGATAACTTAACAAATTGCGTTTCATTTGATTTAGGTGTGGACGTTGGATTCAAAGAAGAACAAGGTAAATTTGCAAAGATACTACAGAGAATATTAGGTCTTTGTTTTGATAATACAAAAGAAATTGACGTATCGGGTATTTCTAAGTTATCGGTTTTAGATAATATTGACGAAAGTTTTTTTGAATTTACAAATAATGATTTAAGAATCATAGAAAATGAGGTTGATAACTTCCAAAAAGGTGTGACTGAATTTACTGATTGTGATAATGTAAAATTACCTGTAGATAATCAAGCAGTCATAAACTATATCAAAGAATCAAGAAACGAAGATACCTCATTGAAGAAATTAGATAAAGTTGTCGAAACAATAGATAAATTATCTGAAAATGAGGAGTGGAGATTAAAACTTCCAAATTCAATTAATCTCAACGCGGCAATTAAGTTTGATTTTATGAAATGGATACCTCTTAGTATAATGCAGGTTCTATTATCGCCTAAAAACCTTCTTGGTTTTATGACTATGTTTAAGGCCATTCAAAATAACATTGTAGACTTAATAGAAGATTTAGCGGAATTCTTAAAAAACTTTAAGGACTTTATAATTGAAGTGATGAGTAAGATAGGTGCCATTTTTGTGGAAGAACTATTCAATGCAATTAAAAGAAATATATCTGAATTAGTAAGGGTTTTAATTACTGAAATTGCTACAGAAGCTAAAGACGCAAGGGCCAGAATGATTTTTACCGTTTTAGAAACAGCTCTTGTTTTATCCGAAGGGTTTCAGGATTGGAGACGATGTAAATCTGTAGTTGATGAATTGTTTGCACTCTTAAAAATTGCCGGTAGGACAATAGCCTCAGGATTACCACCCTTTACTCTTGGTCTATCTCAATTTTTACCAGGTATGTCAGAGACTAGAGTTTTTGCAAACTACATAGAAGAGTTACAAAAAATGGGTTTACCGACTGGTGACTTACCCGATGGTTCACCTAACCTTATGATACAGTCAAACTTGTCATCAATTAAAGGGCAATTTAAAGAAATGCACGAAAACGGTAAAACAGAGATTTTCATCCCACCATTATCAGTTGTTGCTCTAGGGGCGGGAACGACATTACCAACAAAAGCAGTAGGTAAATCATATTAATATGGAAAATAAATTACAAGACATTATATCTAATTACAAAAATAAGGGTAATAAAGATTTAAAATTTGCACTGTCAGAATTAAGCCAAGATTTTGAAGAAACAAAGTCGTTACTAATAAAACTTACAAATCATTTAGATTCGACGGAAAAAATCTATAATGATATTTTGACCGAGTATAAAAAAAGAGGTAATTAATGAGTAACCAAGACAATTTTGGAGGGATATTAAACGAGTTACCAACTAACTATAGACAAATTATCTATCAAGGAACTGTAATAGATAATGAAGACCCTTTTATGCTTGGTAGAATCAGAGTTCATCCTGAAGACCAAAGTATTTCAAACAGACTTGGTTCAATACCTGATTGGAATGAAAATAAAGACAAATGGACCGACAGAGACCCTTTTATCTTTATACCTTTACTACCTTACTTCGTTTACCAAACACCTAAAGTCGGTGAGTATGTTCATGTTATTTATACCAATCCTGACCAAAAAACATTAAAAAACCAATATTATATTCAGGGTCCTTTTTCTTCTCCGACTACAACATTTTTTGAGGATTCAGATTCTGCCAAAACATTTTTAAATTCTGGTACACAGAATAAAAAATACGAACCACTTAAAAACAAACAAGGGGAGTTAACAAACCCTAAGACTGTAGGTATCTATCCGCAACCAGGTGATATCGCATTATTAGGTAGGAATAATAGTGATATTGTATTAAAAGAGGGTGAAGTATTATTAAGAGCAGGTAAACACAACAGATTCAATAGAAAACAATTACCAACCGCTAAAGATTCAAGAGCCTTTTTACAACTTTCTCAATACAATACCAAAGAACAATATGCTCAATTACAAACAAAATACACAATTCAGGAAGAAGACCCTAATCTAAAAAAGGTCATTGAATACGTAATTTACAATCCTGAAAATACTCAGGGTATGTTGAGAGGGGCAATTAATCTTTATAATATTATCCCTGACGAACTATCAGGCTCAACAAGGGCATCAAATGTGACATCAACCTCAAATATTGAAAACTTTAAAAGACTTCAATACACCCAAGAGTTTGACAACCAATCCATCGATGGTGTGTCTAAATTAGTAAATAATTTCATTAATAATGTAATGAAAGGTAAAATGGATAATGGTCTATTAATAAACAATCAATTCCCATTCTACTTCAGACCAAATATTCTTAATTCTAATATCGTCAGAGACTTTAATGAAGATACTGATGTTGATTCTTACGCCAACTTAATAGTCGTTTTTAGTTTAATTAAACCAACCGAATTTACAAATATCATTAGTGGTAGTGGTTTGGTTTACGATAAAAAAGGAAAATCTACATTACCTCAAAATATAGTTAAGGAAAAGTTTAGACCTAAACAAGTATTAAACCAAGATAATACCGTGGGTATTATGGGTGCGAATCAACTATACTTCATTTCCCATGACTCAGTTAATCCAAGTAAATCTAAAATTAATTTAGCCGATACCTTATACGGTATTGACCAAACAAAACTTGTAGATGAAATTCAACCAAAGACCTCATCAATGGTTAGAGGAGAAGAATTACTGCAACTCATAGAATTAATAGTTAGATACTTAACTACTCACGTTCATCCTTACCCTGGTTTACCACCAGTGTCTGTTTCACAAGATGGAACAAGAGTGGATGATTTACTAAAAGAACTATTAGATGCTAGTTCAAAAATTTTAAATAAAAATATTCGTATAAACTAAGTATTTATAGTAAAAACGAATAATGTCAATTCTCAAGTCATATTTCAAGCGTAACGATACGTTAATTTACAACTCTTATACCAACACAGGTAGAAACCCTGTTGTTGAACTTTTCTTTGGTAGAGTAGATAATTTAAACTCACCAAAAGGATATTCACGCTTTATCTTTGACTTGGACTTAGAATTACTTCAATCTAAATTAAATAGTGGTCAGATATCTACTGGTTGTACTGCAGATATGACACATACTTTAAGAATGACAAATACATCAGCCTTTGACGAAGAGTTATTAAACACAACTTGGTCGAACGGACGTAGAAGGGCAACATCATTTGATTTGGTATTATTCCGTATACCAAAAGTGTCAGGTTCCACTGGTGATTCTCAAACATGGGATGAAGGTGTCGGACAAGACTATTATAATGTAAATGACGTATATGAAGGTAACAAGGCATTTTCAGATAGACCCGCAAGTTGGTTCCAAAGAAATACAATAACTAATTGGTCTGTTTATGGTATATACGACAACACTAACTCAAACTCAATCTCAGGACTGAACTATTCAGGTCTGACTATTGTAGATACACAACATTTTGAATTTGGTAATGAAGACATTGAATTCGATATGACCAATGAAATTAATAATATCCTTTCAGGTGCTACGACAGATGTCTCAGGATGGGGTGTTGCGTTTGTCCCTGATGTTGAAAATATTACAGGAATGACAGAGAACTATTCTGTTGGATTCTTCTCTCGTCACACACAAACATTCTATGAGCCATTTTTAGAAACATCATACGATGACCTTATCTTAGACGATAGATATACATTCTATGAAAATGTTTCTAATAAATTATACCTTTACACTTATGTAAATGGTAACCCAATTAAATTAGATAACGACCCTGTTGTTGAGATTTATGACTCAAACGATGATTTAGTCGAAACATTAACTGCTTGTACCAGGGACTTAGGTGTTTATGAGATTACAGTTTCACCAATCACCGCAACAAATGTTCCATGTATGTATTACGATAAATGGACTCAATTGTCATACAACGGAGATTCTATTAGTGATGTTGAAAATGAATTTGTAGTTAATTCAAGTGATGGTTACTTTACCATCGGAACGAGAACTGAAGAACCTTCTATCTATGGTTTTGACTTCAATGGTATTCTACAAAATGAAAAAATCCTCAACACTGACATTAGAAAAGTCAATGTAACCCTTAAAAAGGCTTACACCGCCAAAGAAGTACTTAAACATGTGGAATGTTTCTACAGAGTTTATGTTAAAGAAGGTAGTACAGAGGTTCAGGTTCAAGATTGGACACAAATCAACAGAACCG